>Ga0196971_1000017_pt1 | contig 276787 bp, 250 predicted proteins | sample S1v_1013CmetaG_FD_148660 | JGI IMG/M metagenome (GOLD analysis project Ga0196971, IMG submission 148660) | Soil microbial communities from Anza Borrego desert, Southern California, United States - S1+v_10-13C | ecosystem: Environmental > Terrestrial > Soil > Desert | place: USA: California...
CCCTGGCGGGACAAAAACGTAATGCATTCATATCCAGAATTCCTGCCATAAACCGCAATTGCATTAAACCGCGTGAAGGAATATGCAAATCATAGCATAAAATCATTATCCCGTGAGCGAATGAATATACAGGCAACAACATTCAATTTTATTGTCCCGGAGGGACCACAATCTGCATAGCAAATAAATCAACAAATGGCCTAGCCCCTTCAGGGGCGGCATCTGAAAAATGCGTAAATGGTTTTTATGCAGCTTCTGTCCGTGCCGGGACAGGATTCGCTTTGAGGGGATGGTTTTCTATGCAAATCATGTCCCTGGCGAGACAAAAACGTAACGCATCATTATTGAGATCATCCTCTCCCTGCTGGGACATTCTACTCTTGAACTTTTGTATTTGACATATTTGTCTGATTTACTATATTATTCCTGCATTTTCACAATATCTAATCAAAATGGGGGACTACATGTCTAGATTAGCACTTGCTCTGGTTCTGTTCACTTCAATATTATTTGCCCAGGAAGAATATGATTATTTTCCAATCGGTTCACTGGAAGCCGATTTGAGCGTAAGAAGTATTGCGCTCGGCAGCTCATTAAGCTCTGCTCCTGATGCGGCATTTTCTGCAGATCAGAATCCGGCAAATATTGCGCTTATAAAATCCTTTATGATCTCAGCATCTCATCGGGAAAATGACTTTAGGAATATAAATTCTTCTTTTTACTCTGCCGGGATTGTACTTCCTACCACTATCGGTAACTTTAGTTTTATATATAAAAATTTTAAAATGCCTAATATCCTGCTGGTGGGGATTGATTCGGAAAACAAATTAAGCGATCATACTTTCATACTGTCTTACGGAAGACAAATTATTCCCGGTTTGTCTGCAGGTATAAATCTGAAGAGCTTTACAGCTTCAGGCTGGGATGATTACGGTATTAAATACTATACTCCAGTTGTATTGGATGCGGGTATACAATATTCATTTGATGGTCCTGTACATGCTTCGAATATCTCTGACCGGTTCTCATTCGGAGCGGTTTTACAAAATTACGGCAGCGATTTTGGATTAACTGTTCGTTCCAGAGATTATTACCTGAGAACACCAAGATACTTCAAACTGGGTGCTTCGTATTTGTTAGATGTAAAGAAAAATGAGGATCTGAATTTCCTCAGTATGCTTTTTACCCTGGAATATAAAAATCATCTCAACACTCTCAGAACCAGGGGAGAATATCTTGGATTCGGAATTGAATCGAAAATTCTCGACCTGGTTTCATTACGTCTCGGCGGAGTATACTATCCAAATAATACCATATATGCAAAAGAGAAGAGTATTGGTATAAACTATGGCGCCGGAATAAATATACCTTTTGAAAGGTTCGGCCTGGATTTTCCTCTCCAGCTCTGTTTTGATTACGCGAATATCCGTCTGGAAAAAGAACATGCAGAATACTTTGACATTAAGGGGTACAACGCCTTCAATGCAGGTTTTTCATACAGTTTTTAATATAAAAATGCTCCGGGATTCAGACGAATCCCGGAGTATAAAATATCATCATAGTACAATTCTGATATATTATCTGATTACATTAAAAACTCTCCAGTTCTTAATCAGTAACCCTCAATCAACAATGATTACAGTGGAGTTTTTGATATAATTTCTTCATTTTATATGCTATAATTTTGTTTTATTAATCAGGACGAATTTATGGCAGTAATCAGACCCTTCCGTGCCCTCAGACCTCATAAAGATAATGCATATCTGGTTGCAAGTGTTCCTTATGATGTTGTTAACCGCGAAGAGGCGGCATTCTATGCAGAAAATAATCCTTTTAGTTATTTGAGAATTACCCGTGCTGAGATTGAACTGGATGAAAATGTAAATCCTTATTCTCCTGAAGTATATCAGAAAGCAAAAGAAAATCTTAACAGGATCAGAGAGCAGGCTCCGCTTGCTGCCGATGAAAAACCGCATTTCTATTTATACAGATTAATTATGAACGGGCGTCCGCAGGTTGGTATTGCTGCCACATTCTCTATTGAGGATTATGATAATAACATAGTTTTAAAACATGAGAAGACACGTAAAGAAAAAGAAGATGACAGAACAAATCATATTATTACTACGGAAGCGCAAACAGGTCCGGTATTCCTCACATACAGAGGTGTTGATTCGGTTAATGAAGTGGTTGAAAAAACAATGAAAGAAACTGCGCCTGAATATCATTTTCCGGCACCGGATGGAGTCCAGCATACGGTATGGATAATACCTGATATATATAATGATACTATAATCACACAACTCGCTCACATAAAGAACTTATATATTGCCGACGGGCATCACCGTGCGGCAAGCGCAGGCAGGGCACAAAAGGTAATGAAAGAAAAGAATCCTGCTCACCTTGGAGACGAAGAATATAATTTCTTCCTTGCTGTGCTTTTCCCGGCTGAGCAGCTTCAGATACTTCCTTACAACAGGGTTGTATTTGATCTTAATGGAAATTCTAAAGAGGAATTCTTTAATAAGATTTCTGAAAGTTTCACAATCGAAAAAACCGCTTCCGGTACACCGCCTGAAAAAAGATCAACGGCGATGTATATTGATAAGGAATGGTATCTGCTGAAGCCAAATGAAAATGTTAAACCATCAGAAAGTTTTGGCGAAAACCTTGATGTAAGTATACTTCAGAATTATTTACTTAAACCAGTTCTTGGCATTGATGATCCCCGTATAAGCAAAAAAGTTGATTTTATTGGGGGAATCAGAGGCACCGCTGAACTGATAAAACTGGTTGACTCAGGTAAAGCCGCTGTGGCATTTTCTATGTATCCAGTTACAGTAGAAGATCTTATGAATATATCTGATGCCGGTGAAGTTATGCCGCCTAAGTCAACTTGGTTTGAACCTAAACTCAGAGATGGACTTCTGGTTCATCTTATTTGAAAATTTTTCAGAACAAAAATAAAAGGTATGAATATGGAAAAACGAATTTATAATTTCAGCGCGGGTCCTGCTGTTCTTCCCGAGGAAGTATTAAAAGAGGCACAGGAAAATCTATTTACTCTGCCTGGTGTAGGTATGTCTATATTAGAAATTAGTCACCGTTCTAAAACTTTTGATAACATTATACTTGGTGCCGAAAAAGATATCAAAACACTTCTTGGCATGGATGATAATTACCATGTGCTGTTTTTACAGGGTGGCGCGACACTTCAGTTTTCAATGGTACCAATGAACCTCATGCCTCCTAAGAATAAGGCCGACTATATTTTAACAGGGAGCTGGGCTAAGAAAGCAGCTAAAGAAGCTAAACGTGTTGGGACTGTTAATGTTGCCGCGTCAACAGAATCAGAGAACTTCACACGGATACCAAAGCAGGAAGAACTGAAATTAGATCCTGATGCTTCATATGTTCATTTCACTTCAAATAACACTATCTATGGTACTGAGTGGAAAACTGAACCTGAAGTTGGTAATGTTCCGCTGGTATGCGACGCCTCTTCAGATTTCCTTCACAAAAAAGTCGATATAAAAAAGTACGCTCTTATTTATGCAGGCGCTCAGAAAAATCTGGGACCCTCGGGCGTGACTGTAGTAATCATCAGAAAAGATATGCTTGAGAGAAGTTCAGATGGTCTTCACACTTATATGAATTATAAAATACACGCAGAGAATGGCTCCATGTATAATACTCCTACTACATTTGGCATATATATAATCGGTCTCGTTACAAAATGGCTTCTTAAGAATGGCGGTCTCGATGCTATGTATAAACTGAACTGCGAGAAAGCAGGAATTTTGTATGATTATATGGATGAAAGCGACGGTTATTATAAATCGACTGTTCAGAAGGATAGCCGTTCACTAATGAATGTTACATTCCGTTTGCCAAGTGAGGAACTGGAGAAAAAGATTATAGATGAAGCAACAAAAGCCGGATTTTCAGGATTGAAAGGACACCGCTCTGTGGGTGGATTAAGAGCCTCTATATATAATGCATTCCCGAAGCAGGGTGTTGCTGACCTTGTTCAATTCATGAAAGATTTCAAATCAAGAAACTGATCTGTTAATGACATCCGGAGTTGAAAAAACTCCGGATGTATAATATGGGGTGGTCATGAAAAGAAATTATATATTCCTCTTAATTACTCTGTTATTTATTTCCTGCGCACGTGAAGAAGATAAAAAACTGGAAGTTTACAACACCGAAGCATTTGCATTTCAGGTAGACGGCGGCTGGGAAGTTAATGCTAGTGCAAGGGTGAAAGGATTTCAACAGAATACAGACGGCAAAACATACTCCGGTAAACTGTCTTACTCAGTAGGTATTATAACTCCTGCCAATGATACAATTAAAAATATTGCTGCAGATGAACTTAGTGAAAGCCAGGCAGAAGAAATATCAGATCTTCCTTTGGAGGCGCAGCTGGAGCTTGATTCCACATATGAGGCGGGGAAGTATCAGCTGATATTTAATGTTAAAGATGAATTATCGGGTGTAAGTGCAGCGGCTCAGAAGGAAGTTGATTTGCAGTAGATTCATTACCAAGACCTCCGGCTTACCTAATCCCGGAGGTCTTTATGAAACTTTAGTTCTCTTGGTTAAGTAATGCGGAATCTTTTTCCTGTTGTGCAAGTCTCTTTAACTCTTCTCTCTTCGCTATTAATGAATCTCTTTTCTCTTTTCTCTCAAGCAGTGAAGGCAATCTTTCAGCGATCAGCTTGTTAAGTACACTGCTGTCCTGGAAAAGTGTATCCGGTTTTTCAGGAAGGAATTTCCAGGGAGGCGGAGAACCGAATTTATAATCATCGTAAATAATTAGAGGTGTTCCGTGAGCTGCTACCCGTTCACCATCCCGCGTAACGATCCATTGATCCGCCCAATAAAAAATATACCTGGCGTCTTCTCCCAATAATCTAACGCATGCATGACTTGCAGGATAACCCGGCATTGAAAACTCGTGCAGCGCGATTCCTTCCTTATTATGAAAGTTAAAATAGAAAGGCAATATCCAGGTTGAATCTATTGTACTAATGGTTTCCTTTGATTTCCAGTTTAGTGAAAATAAACCTGCCGGAGTTTGTTTACTCTTTCTTCCGGTGCTGGTTGGTCCCCAGCGGCGGAGCAATCCATGTTCGTAAGCGGCAAAAGCCTGTATCTTCCGGGATATAACCAGAAGTTTGGGCAGCGATGATGCTTCCTTTAATTCGAATGGGAACGGAGAATAAGAAAGGAAATTCAGGACTGTATCAGGAACAACAATTGAATCGCCTCTTCTGATATTCCTGTTATCCATACGGTTTAAAGCAAGTATGATGTTTCTCCCTCTGCTTCCGTACAGAGAATCCAATACTTTGATTGAACTGATGCCTTTCAATTTAAAATTGGAATATTGGACTGGAAAGTCTATCTGATATTTAAAAACAGAGTCGCGGATAGCTGCAACCGCGGCTGTTGTATCCGGTTTATTGTTGGTTTGATAATTAGGTTGTTCTCCGGATTTATCCGAACAACCGATGCTGACAAACAATAAAAGTAATGCTAAAAAATATCCGTATTTAATCATGTTGGTGCGGGTAAAATAGGTGTTAGAATTAAAGGCAAAATTATGGAAACAAAATATTAAGGGCAATGCTATTCGTCAATATTCAGGTAATTCAAAGTATTCTCCTTTGCTTAAAATCATTTACCAACTGCTGGTAATTCAGGAACTGTACAGCATCCCATCCGGCTCTTCTTGCTCCTTCAACATAATCAGCGACATCATCGATGAATATGTGTTCTTCAGGAGGAAAACCGGTGAATTTTTCTACTGCTTTATATATTTCGGGCTCAGGCTTTACGGCACCTACCTCATGAGAAAGGATCAGCTTATCGAAATGTTCAAAAAAACTATATTGTTTATATCCATATTCCTGGTGAATGGCATTGGTATTGGAAAGCAGGATGATTTTATATTTCTGTTTCAGAACAGGGAGCAGTTCTGCAACATCTTCATTAACTGTGAATATTTCGGAGTAAAACCTGCAGAATGTATCCTGATCAATACTGCCGTCACATTTAACCAGCATTGCAGTAATAAAATCATCGGTAGTGATCTTTCCTCTCTCCAGATTCCGGTGAGTTTCATAATTATCTATATAGAACCTATAGAATTCCTCACCAAGTCCTGCCTTTACTTCATCTAAACGTCTTTTCATGATACTATAATCAAATGGAATCAGCACATTGCCGAGATCAAATACGACAGCTGAATAATTCCTGTTTGGCATTGTTAATCCTTACCGGAGTTGAAAAATTTGTCATCTATTCCTGTATTCACTTTTATAAGCTTAACTTTCATTTCAATTTTCTGTTTCCCGATAGATTGAATAAGCTTGAACGGATATTTGATACCTTCTATTATGCGGTAATCTTCAAAATCAGTTACCTGGTCAAAACTGCCTTCAGAGCTGTTGATAGTTTTTACCTGCCTGATTTTTAACCCCGTGCTTTCATCATAATATTCAACCCAGCGTTTGGTTGAATCCGTCTGCATCTCTAATTTATGAGCTCTCATACCATTTAATTCTTCAGTTCCTTTGTGAGAGGCTGAAATTCCCTTTTCTTTAAGATCCAGAACAGGATTCAGAAATGCATCCAGCTGAAGGTCCTTCAGCATCTGGCCTTTCAACTCAGTCTCCCCGGCATCAGATACAAGCACTCCTCTCGACCCATTATAATAGAGCGTCTGGTTAATATTTTTCGAGGAAATATCCTGCCGGAACAAATTGGGAGCTTTCTGGTAAATTGTTATCGTTACACTGGTACCCTCAACAGTACCCGAGAGGTATGTGGTTCTATCCTTAATACCTTCCAGATTTTCCCTTCCGCCTAATGCTTCTATATACCTGTTGATTACAGAATCAGCAGATTGAGCCTGCAGATATTGTGTGAAGGCACATAAGAATGTTATCACAAGAATATTAAACTTCATATTACCCTGAAATGATATCTTTAATTCGAAATAATAAGAATAAAGTTAGTTCTAAACAAACTGAAAATAAATCCGATAGTTCAGTGTCAGACTAATTCGGATTTTTTTATGAACGAGCAGCTCTCCGAAGAGGAGATTCAGATTAAGCGTCTTAACACCGAAGATGCACTTAGAAAGATCAAAAACCTGCCGCTGATTCCTAAGGTAATGTTCGAGGTTACCAAATTGCTTCAGAGTCCAAGTGTAACTACTTCTTCACTGGCTAAGCTTATTGGAAGAGATCAGGGACTTACAACAAAGATCTTATCTATTGCTAATTCACCGCTATATGGTTTGCAGAGAAAAGTTACATCATTAGAATTTGCTATTATTGTATTAGGGTATAAAGAAATTTCTGATATAGTTACAGCATTATCTCTCGCTGAAGCAATTAAAGTCAGCTCCGATAAAAATTTCAATCAAAGCGATTTTTGGGTTCACTCCATGGTGGTTGGTACTGCAGCACGTGGTATTTCACAAACACTTGGATTTATGGATATCGGCAGTGATGCTTTCGTGGCAGGAGTACTTCATGAAATGGGCATTCAGTTATTGAATAAGTTCTTTAATAAAGATTTTCTGCTTATACTCGAGAAAGTGAGGTTTAATAACTTTGCATATCTGGAAACTGAAAAAGAGGTTCTGGGATTATCGCACCAGGAGATTGGAAGGTTTGTCGGTGAGAAATGGAATCTGCCTAAGATTCTTTGCGATGTACTGAATTATCATCATACTCCCTCACTGTGTGAAGAAAATAAAATTATTACTTCTATTGTGCATTTAGCTGACTACATGACTCAAAAGTTTCAGATAGCGGATTTTTATTGGGATCTGAATATGACCCTGGATAAAGAGATCATTAAGATTCTTCAGTTCAATTATGAGGAAAATCTGGATAGATTTATTAAAGATCACCGCGATCTTTTCTTCCAGACCGCAAGCACAATGAGACTGTAGAAGAGTTAACTAGCTAACTTGGAATCTAAAAGGATAACCTCCAGGCATAACCTGGAGGTTTTTCTATTAAAAAGCGAGACTTGCGGATAAGTAGGCAAAGGTTGGACCGTTCCCTCCGATATTTGCTAATCCCTGACGCAGAACATCCTCATTTACCGTGGCATCAAGTGAGAACGTTTCTCCAAAACGGAAACCTAATCCAACAGTGACACCGCTGACACCATAAAAGGTAGTTACATTTTCAGTGACGCGGTTCATATCAAATTTTTCTTCTTCCGTATTTTGACCAGTTGATGCAGTATAACCTAATCTTCCTATAATCCAATCAGCAAATTTCCATTCAGCACCAAGATTCCATATAGGGAATATGAAAGAGGATTCTGTCAACTCAGGTGTTAAACCATCAACTTCAGGCTCAGTCGTTGATTCAATTCTTAATCCGGGACCACCGGCTATAAGAATATCATCACCGACCTGGTAGTTAATACCGAATCCTACTGCAATAGTTGTTGAGGATGGAAAATCGCCTGTTGGTGCATTAGGTATATCGTATGATCCGCTTGTGGAAATAAATCCTACCGCGGGAACGAGTTGTAATCTTGAAGTGGATCTGATGAAAGCTCTGCCGAATACACCAATTACTGTACCTGAATAGTCGGTTTCTCCGCCTGTCCCGGGTGAATAGGTTGCGCCTGGTAGTATAATTGAAGCACCGGCATCCAGTACAATAGGACCTAGTTTTGTTAATATTCCGACATTCAAACCCAGTTGACTTGCAGATCCTTCAGATGAATTTCCCTGGGGTGGATTGACATCATTTACCGAAGATGCATATGCAACACCGACTCCCAATATTGCATTTCCTAACCTGAATGCTCCGATTAACTCAAGATTATTATTTAATGAAATGACTCGGGGACCTGCCTGATTCATATCATTTACAAGTGTATTAGCGGGAGCCAAAGATGATATAGACAATCCCTGAAAATCATTCCTGGACAATATACCGCCAAAAGTAATGTTCCTGTTAACTCTGAAGTTGAAACCGGCAAACTGTCCCACTCCATCATTGCCCCATGGTGTTTGCTGTGATCCTAAATCACCCCATAGAAAATTACTGTAAATGGAAGCCCAAGCAGGATTAACAGCAGTGAAGTATGGATCTACAACGTAGGGATTGTTGCCCATACCAAGAAGTCGTGCATATCCGCCGGTTCTTTGTGTATCATCAAATTGTGCAAAGAGTGCAGCAGATGTAACGCATACAAGAATAATACTGTAGAAACTTCTTAACATAACTCCTCCTATATTTAGATGATTTTAAACTTTCATATTTAATCAGACAAAATCAAGAGGAAGAGCTGTGTTTTAGTGCACGCTGTAGTTGAGGAAAGGAGATGACATTACCAGGGATGTCATCTCCATAAGTAAGTTTAAAAGAATGAAAAGTTGATACCTAACCTGAACATTACGCCAGAGGAATTCAGCCGGGTGAAGTAATGATTTTTTTCTTCTTTCTCAAAATTTGCCGAGTTATGCATTACTTCAAATAACAAATTGGAGTTATGACCAAGGTGATACATAATGCCGCCGCCCAGCTGCCATACCACTCCGTGATATGTTAAAGAAGATGTTGATAGATCATCAGAGGCAGCATCGAAAGTTTCATAGGAAACTCTTGTTATCCCGTAACCAACCCCGCCGATAGCAAATGGTGTAATTAGACTCCGGTTTACGGGGAATTCTACTCTTATTTTTGCGGTTATTGGCAGATGCCAGCCAACCCACTCATCCAGTCTCTGGCCTTCATTTACTTTTATGCCCAGCCGTTCGCTGCTGCCCAGGTAACTGTCATTACGTATATTTCGATAATAAAGATCTCCGCTGATAAGGAAGGCCACATTCTCATTGATCAGGGTGCCGTAATCTATTCCGTACATGAATCCGGATTTCAGGTCGTATGGTGTATAATAACCCGCCTTAAAAGTGAAACTCTTCCACTGTGCGTTTAAAAGAACAGGTAAAAAGAAGGATAAAACGATTATGTATAAGGATTTTTTCATAGCTGCTCCTGTATACTGCAGATTATACAAAGATAATGCCTGGCTTTTTATGGAAGTAAACTAAGGAATAATCAATAAAATGTCTAATTCAATGAACATCTAATGGCTAATAAAGAATACAGGTGCAAATATCCTTATTTTTTTATTGAACTGACAGGTATGCTTTCTGCTATTCGCCTTAAGTAAATATACCCTGTGTTAGTAAGACCATCTTCTATGATGCCTATTTGTCTTAGATAGGCTTTATACTTGGGAGCTTCATTCATAAATAGAAGGAATCTCTTTCCCACGGAGTTCTTATTGCTCATTTCACGGTCACCTCGAACGGCAATTAGAATTCCTGGGTTCTTCTGAAACCAATCTTTTATATTCTTTTCTATAACATTTTCTATTAGAACTTCTCGTTGGTACATAAAGCGATCTGCTAAAATTATTTTTGTAGTGATTATCGGAAAGTGATAGAAATTATTAAGCTCCTCTGGTAATTACCAAATATTATTTAATCCATCAATATAAAGTTTGACTTTTAAGCATTTCCAAGTAATTTTGCACTTAGTTTGGTGAGACATAAGTATCCGGTTCTCAAACAGTAAAAATATTACCATGAAACATAATACTGATTTGTTTTTGAAATTCCGCAGTTCAGTTATCGTTCTGTTTTTTCTAATGATTTCTTCCAATTTGATTTATTCGCAGGGTAAAGGTAAAGTAATCGGAAGAGTAATTGATGATCAGACAAATGAACCGCTGCCTGGAGTGAATGTATATCTCGAAGGAGCCACAATAGGTACAACAAGCGACGAGAAAGGTAAGTTCTTTTTACTTAACCTGTATCCGGGCAAGCATTCAATATCCGCAAGTATGGTTGGTTATGGAAAAGTGACTCAGACAGGAGTTGAGGTTTTTATTGACAGGACTACTGAGATAAACTTCCGTTTAAAGGATGAATCAATTCAAATTCAGCAGGTAGTAATTACTGCTGAAAAGCCGAAGATTATTAAAGATCAAACCTCATCTTCTAATACTATGGATGATGAGCAGATTAAAGCTGCTCCGATAGAAGGTATTCGTGGAGTTCTTGAATTGTCATCAAGCTTTCAGAAAAATGCTCAGGGAAATTATTCGATCAGAGGATCCGGAGCTTATGAGATTAGTTTCCAGGTCAATGGCGTTGAGCAGATAAATTCGAATACAAGTTCTCCTGCCGGAACCGCAGGAAGTGAAAAAGCGAATAATTCATGGAAATATGATGTTAATCCTATAGCGGTACAGCAGGTGCAGGTAATTTCAGGCGGCTTTACTGCAGAATATGGTAATGCACAGGCAGGTGTTGTAAAAGTTGTGCTCAAAGAAGGATCTCCAAAGCTAAGCGGTGAATTCAGAATGGAGTACAGGCCATCAGGGCAGTATCATTTCGGTGAATATTTATATGACAAAAATAATTTTGAGTGGCAGACCTGGGGCAACTGGGATTACTGGCTGCAGCAGATGCCGAATAAATTTGGCAGCCTGGATCAGGTAAGCCAGTATCTCTATGATAAGATTTATGTTAAGAAAAATGCGACTGCTGAAGATTCATTAAGAGCAGTCCAGGAAATCAGATGGGCATATGATACCTGGGTAAAGAATCATACCCCTTCTGAAGATAATCCTCTTGGGGTGTATGATTATCGTGACCGTTCATATAAAAGATATTTATTTGGTTTAGGCGGTCCTCTGGGCACAAGTCGTGATTTGTTGAAGTTCTACTTCTCGGGAGAGTACAGAATTAAACCAACGCGTCTGCCCACTCCTGAGAAAGATCAGGTTTATCAGTATTATACATTGAATCTTACTTACCAGCCTTTCTCAGGTCATAAATTCAAAATGACAGGAACGTTTCAGAAGTATAAGGGCAGTATATGGTCCGGGTCAGATGATATAAGATGGTCTGGCATTGCTTTCGTTCCCGGGGGTTCATCAACTAAATACCTGGTAACAGTTGACCCCGTCCGAACAGAACAGACGATATCGCAGAATCTGAATTATGTGTATGCAATAAACTCAAATTCCTTTCTTGAGACAAATATAGCCCACCAGCAGGAATCATATGAATTGCCATATCATACATTAAGAAGTTTTGATCTGGAGGCTGACAGACTTGACAGTTTAGGCGATCCAAGAGGTGTAATATTAAAGCGGGGAACTTGGTGGCTGAGCGATTTTTACCGTGGTCCGTTTAACTTCAGTACTAATTATTATCAGGACAGCAGAACGAATCATTGGAGTCTCAGTTTAGATTATACAAACCAGATATCTGCATCAAACACACTTAAATCCGGTTTAAGATTTTATTACTGGGATATGTTCAATAATGCTGTTAACTCAAGCTTCCAGGCAAACACTTACATCGTCAGATCCGGTTACGCTGAATATTACAGGGCTTATCCATTAAGCGCTGCAGTTTATATGCAGGATAAAATGGAATATGAGGGACTCATAGCTAATATCGGTTTCAGATACGAGACATATAATTTCCAGTACAATATTCCTGTGGATGAATTTAATCCATTTTACCCGGGTACTGATGGTGTTATAGGTAATCCCGAAACTAAACCATCACCATTCAAATCAATATTCCTGCCCAGATTTGGTGTGTCATTCCCAATAGGCGAAAACACAGCTTTCAGAATCGCATATGGGCACTTTGCTTCGATGCCTATTTTCAGTCAGGCATTATCGCAGAGAACTGATAAGGGATGGCTCACAAGGGGAAATCCTGATCTTGATTATAAAAAAACAATCCAGTACGAATTCGGCCTTCAGCAGGTGTTTGAGAATGAGAATCGCCTGGACTTCTCCATATATTATAACGACAGAGTCAGACAGATCGGGCTTCAGCGGATCGCGGCTTTCTCTGGCAGCCAGGGAGCTCAGGGCGGTATTATCTCCTATAGCCCTGAGAACATTCCTCTGTATCCTTATACAACTTACTCGGGTAACTCCTTTGGAGCAACTATCGGTATTGAGGTGGTATTCGAAAAGATCTCTTCGGGCAACTGGGGTTATCGCTTAAGCTATAATTTATCGCAGACTACTGACGGACGTTATGGTCCTACAATTATGTCTGAAGAAGGACCAATATATACAGGTAAATCAGAAGACCGTCCCAGTGAGGTTATTTCCTATAATGACCGTACACATAATTTCAGAGGATACCTTCAATATACTCTCAAAGAGAATGAAGGTTTTTCAATGCTTGGTGTTCATCCTCTAAGCAATACTTTATTTGGATTAACTTATACAGCACAATCTGGAACTCCCTTCACATATACAACTGAATTTGAAGCACAGGATGCAATTAATAACAGAAGATATCCGCTGGAGAGTAACTTCGATTTTAACTTTCAAAAGACAATTAAGATAACCGGAGTTAGTTTCATAGTCGGATTAAGAGTAATGAACCTGTTCAATAATAAATTATTAACACCTCTTGATTTCAGAGATGATCTTGTTAACTGGGTAGAGAAAGGCATCACAATGGATGACCCTGCTAACAATATTGACAGGAGAAGTTATAAGATTGCTTCATTTAAGACCTATAAAAATGTTCCCCGTCAGATTTTCCTTACTTTTGGCATAGGTATTTAATTTTATATGAAACGAAAAACATTATTACTCCTGATTACCACTTTGATGACTTCATATATTTATCCACAGGTGGAAGCCCCTTCACAAATATTTAACCGTGGTAAGTTATGGGAGAGTGTTTATAATGGGAAGATAGGTCCCAGCTTTAATAATTGGAGAAGAACAGGCGTAGGACTTGACTGGCCTGGTTTTGATCCAAGCTGGATTACTGAGAATATCGGAGGCGCGCCAAGTTATTTAATGTCCGGCGGTATGATAATAGGATGCAAAAAAACTAATGACAGTGTGCTTACCGTTGAAGATTGGTCCATTGGCGGAGGAACTGTATCAGGTGAATCAGGTGCTAAATATAAAATTGTCAGACACGGCCATCTGTATAAAAACGGACAGAATTATGGTACTGTGTTCGATCCAAACTCCGGGGAAGAAGTTATTCAGACAATCTGGGAATACAATCTTGAATATACGGATAACTTTGGAGTAGAACGGCAGCTGCCTTTAAGGGTTAAACGGACTTCTCATAACTGGAGCGGATCAAAACGCGATGAGAATTATATTATCCATGAATATGTAATTAAGAATATCAGTCCGGAAATTAAAGATAGACTGTCATCTCTGGGTGATACAAAGAGATTGAAGACAGTCAGTGATACTCTTAAGGACTTCTATTCTATGCTGAATTATGCAATTCATTCAAATTCCAGATCGTGGTCAGTAAATTTTCCCACTGAAAACCCTGGTGCAAAGAATACCCTGTTTATTTTTGATTCTAAGAATAACCTGATCTACGGAAAAGCGTCAGATTATAAGAAATCAGAATCTATAACTGAACTGGATTTCGGATACTCATCCATTCAGGGAAGAATAGATGGTAACTCCAGGGTGGGTGAATACCTTGCTCCCGGATTTGTGGGCATTAGTCTGTTATACGCTTCTCCGAATAAATCGGGTGCTGTTAGTAAAATAAATAAATATGGCTGGTGTATTGGTGATGATGCATTTGATTTCAGTGGACCATTAACAAACAAGGATACCAGAGAATCTCAATATGCGTTAATTAAAGATCCCTCAACAGTTAAGAGCTTTGTAATTAGTCCCGGCGATCCTTCAATGGGCAAATCAAGAATGTGGTCTATGATGTCTTTGGGTCCGTGGGATATTATACCCGGTGACTCAATCACCATAGCTATTGCAGAATTAGTGGATGGGGCTGATTATAGTCTGGTCTTAAATAATGCTGAGACAGTTCCTCCTACTGTTATACAAAGTCAGGGGAAGAAGCAATTCGACTCAACTCTCGCAAATGCAAAGTTCACATATGCTCAAAGGCTTGCCGGTCATGGATTTAATCATCCTGATCCTCCTGTGGCACCCCACTTTAATGTAAACTTTTGGGAAGAGCGTGAAAAGTTTGTAGCTAACCAGATCACCTGGGGAACTGAAGCTGAAAACATTACTGACCCTGATGATGGTCAATATGATCTGAAAGGATATAAACTCTATAGATCAGATTTTCTGCCTATAGGTCCATGGGAGTTAACAGGCACAATTTATAAAGCAGATCCACATTACTATAATTCAGAATCACAGAAGTATAAATTTATTGATTCTTCCGTTCAGATTGGTGTTAAATATTATTATGCATTAACAGCATTTGACGAGGGGAGAACATCCTGGAATGTCAACCCTAAAGCAGTATTCCAGGAAACAAACTCTAACAGGGTGCCGGCACTTGAATCATCAATCTTTGCAAACAGAATGATAAAGCCCTTTCTGGCGACCTTCCCGCCTACAAGTTCTTTGGATGATATTATTGTTGTTCCTAATCCTTTTGTACTTGGTGAAGGTTATTCACAACTAGCTGAAACTGATCAGATACAATTTGTTAATATTCCTAATCCCTGTACGATCAGAATATACACTGTCAGAGGCGACCTGGTAAAAACCATCCAGGTAGCTGAGTCGAGCGGCGCAATTGTTTCATGGAATCAGCTGACCGATTATGGCCTTTATGTTGAGAGCGGGATATACATCTTCCATGTGGAATCTAAATCAGGTAACAAAACCGGAAAATTTGCAATAGTCAGATAAATGAAAACAAATATAATACTAATATTACTAACCTTTTGTTCAGCATTCGCTCAGGAGAATTTTAAGAAGACAGGTACGAGCGGATTTGTATTCCTTGAGATACCTGTTACTGCCAGAACGGCAGCATTAAGTGAAACATCAATCTCTTTTGATGATCTGAATTCCGAAGCCATATTTTCTAATCCCGCAGGATTAGGATTTTCGGATCAGGATCATTCACTCTCACTTTCTTATTCTCCATGGTTTGCTGATATAAAAAATTATGCAACGAGCTATTCTCTTAATACCTCAATTGGTACTCTTGGCTTTGGAGCTGTAATGTTCGATTATGGTGCGATGCCAAAGACAAGTAAAGTTAGCGGACAAAGGATTTATGAAATATCGGGAGATTTCTCTGCAAATGCTCTTGCTCTCTCAATGGGCTATTCTAAAATGCTTACTGACCACTTTTCGTTTGGTGTTGCCCTAAAGTATGTAAGTGAAAAGATAGATATTTATTCAGCAAGCAATGTACTGTTCGATGGTGGTATACTTTATAATACAGGGTTATCTTCACTACGAATTGCAGCAGTAATTCAAAACTTTGGTGTGGATGCAAAGTACAGAAATGATAATTTTAAGATGCCCGCATGGTTAAGACTCGGAGCTGCCGCAGAAATTATTGGCAGTCAGACTTCAGAATACCGATTAACAACATCTCTTGAAGTTGTACATGCCAGTGACTCTGATGAACGCCTCAATATAGGTACAGAAGCAGCCTGGAGTAATACCTTTTTTCTTCGGGGAGGATATAAATTCTTCTATGACGAAGATAGTTATAGCGTGGGAGTAGGTATCAATCCTCAGTTAAGTGTTCCTGTTGTTCTCGATTTTGCTTTCTCTGATTATGGGAGACTAGGAAATATCTTAAGATTTACTTTACAGCTTGGAATGTTATGAAACAAAGATTTTCTGCGATCATATTCCTTCTTTTAATAAGTACCGGATACGCTCAGGTGAAATCAATCAGTTTTTTTGCTGATTATTCACTACCTCTTTCTAAACGCTTAGCAGTTACTAAGATTGATGCTGTGGGCGGAGGGGTAGAACTAAGATTTAAGGTATATGAGAATTATTCAATAGGTTTTAATGGCGGATATAATCTTTATAGCATTCAGCAGGATTCAGCATTGAAACAATGGAACTGGGAATTCTGGGAAATAAGATACAGGGGAATTGTAAATGATGCATTGAGCAAGAATCCGAATCTTTCAGCAACTTTAAGTCCTATACAAAAAATGGATCTCTATCCTTTCTACCTTACGATCAATGGTGAGTTTGAATTATTCGGGAATTTATCTATCAAACCACATGCAGGTGCCGGTGTGTTATTTTATACCAGGAGAATGTATCTGCTGGAGGAATGGCAGAAGAAGTTTGACCAATATAATTATGAATTCAGTTATAGCTATAGGAATTATGCTGAAGATAAATCCGGTAATCCATTTTCTTTTATGGGGGGTATAGATCTCGGATATGAATTTACAGAAGGCTTTATTTTAGACACCGCAGTTAAGTACTTCTATATTTTGGAAACTGAAGGAAAATATGGTTACCATCATTTCCCTATGAAAGATGTTTTCAATATAAAGCTGGGTTTAACATTTCTCTATTAACTTCAAGAATTATGAAAAAACTTATTACCCTTTTTGTAATTAGCCTGTATTCTGTTTCATTTGCACAAAATGGTTCTTATATAGGAGGCGCAGACGTATCAGCTAACGTACCAATCGGTTCACTGGCTCAAAGATACCTTACAGCCTTTGGAGGCTCATTTTATCTGGGTAAGAATACAAGTGAAAGCTGGACGTGGATCGGACAATTTGATTATGTAAAATTCACAAGGGAAAACAAAGACCAGTTGATTATATCACGCACGATTGATGTCTTTGAGAATAACAAGCTCGTACAGAAAAAATTTGATATACCTCTCCCGGAATTAAATATGCCTCTGGAAATTTATGGATTGTCTGCTAATGCGAAGTATGCATTATTCAGAACAGGTACTATTGAATTAGGAACCGAATTTGGATTCGGAATTTACTATTGGGAGTGTAACAGGGCTGCTCATAATGATTCACTGTATGCTGACACATCAGGTAACGGAGGCCTTAAGTTTGCTCAGGTATTGGATATGCCAAAGAATTCGCAGCAGGATTGGAGCGGTGGAATAAATCTTGGTCTAAATATGAGTATTGACTTATTCGGACCAGTTTCGCTGAATGCCAAAGCTCAATATAAAGTTATAATGGGAGAACTATGGCCTGCATTGGAACTCGATATGGAAAACGTGAGTGCATTCCAAATACTGGAATTAAAAGCTGGTATAAGAGCCCGGTTCTGAAATATACAATCCTGATTATATTTTAATAAACCTCCCCTGGTCTGATAACCCCCGGAGGTTTTTTGTTTATTCATAAAGGTCAATCCTATGCTAAAATTTACTCCCTTCTTTCTTATCTTTCTTTTTCTGCAATGTTATGCAAATGAAACTAAACCTGTAAGGGGTGTCTGGCTTACCAACGTTGACAGCAAAGCATTGAATTCTAAAGAAGGAATTACTGAAGCAGTATCATTGTGTAAAGAATTCAACGTAAATACTATTTATGTTGTTGCCTGGAATAAGGCAATGACTACTTATCCCAGTAAAATTTTGAAGAAACTTACAGGAGTTGAGATTGATACTCAAATGACCGGACGTGACCCCTTAAGAGAACTAATTGAAGAAGCACATGCCAGCAATATTAAAGTGATTGCATGGTTTGAGTTTGGTTTTTCTTCTTCCTATCAGCAGGATGGAGGAGTACTTTGTAAACTCAAACCTGGTTGGAAATCTAAGAACTCTAAAGATACGCTGGTTACCAAGAACGGGTTTGACTGGCTGAACGGCTTTAATCCTGAAGTGCAGCAGTTTCTGCTTTCACTTATTATGGAAGTGGTAAGGAATTACGATGTTGATGGAATACAGGGTGATGACCGCCTTCCTGCAATGCCTGTTGAAAGCGGATATGATGAATATACCACTCAGCTTTATATGACACAGCATAACGGAAAACGACCGCCATCTGATTTCAGGGATACAGCCTGGGTGAACTGGCGCGCCGGACTCTTAAACAACTTCATGAAAGCAATTCATGATTCAGTTAAGAATTACAATTCTCATCTTATCGTATCTATGGCACCAAGTATTTATCCATGGAGTAAAGAAGAATATCTTCAGGATTGGCCTGCATGGGTCAGAGAAGGATGGGTAGATGAAATTTGTCCCCAGCTTTACAGATATGATGTTAAGGACTATAATCTTGCTCTGAAAAATATACTCAATGAACAATTATCACCTGAAGATTACAATAAGTTTTTCCCCGGTATACTTCTTAAAGTTGGAAAGTATATTGCTTCCGATTCATATCTTATGGAAGCTGTGAAAGCTAACCGCGATAATAATGTGAATGGTGAAGTTTATTTCTTTTATGAGGGTCTTAAGGTGAAGAAAGACTTTTTTAACAATCAATATCAGGATAACTAACCAATGTATATCAAAAGCCTGCTGATTGGTACTTTACTCATTCTATATACATCTTGGCTTTACCCTCAGGAGAAAACAGAACTGCGAGCTGTATGGATTACCAACGTTGACAGCTATGTGATGTTTACTGATAAAAGTATTGCTGAAGCAATGGATTACCTTGCTTCTATAAATGTTAATGTTGTATTTCCGGTCGTTTGGAACAAAGGCTACACCCTGTATCCAAGCAGAATAATGGATAGTATTTTTAATAAGCCTATCATACCCGGATTCACAGGCAGAGATCCTCTTAAAAGGATGATTATTGAAGCACACCGGAATGGTATAGAAGTTATCCCCTGGTTTGAATTCGGATTCTCTCCTAACTATGCATCGGATGGAAATGACAGCGGACATATAATTCAAAGTAAACCCGGCTGGGCACTCCTTAACAGAGATGGAAAACTTGCCACCAAAGAAAACAGATTTCCGCAATTTACCTGGTTAAGCGGTATCAATACTGAAGTACAGAATTTTGTAATCTCCTTATTTTCTGAAATGATTGATAATTACCATGTTGATGGAATGCAGGGAGATGACAGGTTACCGGCAATGCCTATTGAGGGTGGATATGATGCGGTAACTATATCAATTTATAAAGCAGAACATAATGGCAGTAATCCTCCTTCAGATTATACTAATTACTTCTGGAAGAGATGGAGAGCAGATAAACTAAATCAGTTTTACGCGCGGTTAAAAGATTCTGTTAAGAGCAGGGGTGAGCACCTGATCTTTGCAGCTTCACCAAGTGTATATCCCTGGGGTTATGATAATTATCTTCAGGATTCAAAGACTTGGGTTGAGTCAGGAATTGTTGATAATATTATTCCGCAGTTATACCGCGATAATATATCATCATATAAGAATGAATTAAATCAGGCATACAATTATATACCTTCAGACAAGAAGGATATCTTCTATGCGGGAATACTTGCCAAATCAGGATCATACGTAATCAGCCCGGAACTTCTGCTGAACAGCATTAGAGAGAACAGAATTAAAGGCGTTAACGGAGAGTGCTTCTTTTTTTATGAAGCCCTGAGGGCCAATAGTGACAGGCTTGGCGATACTCTAAAGAGTACTTACTACAGTGAGCCGGCACTACTGCCTTACAGGAATGGAACTAAATGGAGACCTAAAGCTGAAATAATCAATGAAGATGAAGATGGAATATTTGCTCAGGGGAAATGGATAACCAAAAAGATTCCCGGCTTCAAACCTAATGTTAAAATATGCGGTAGTTCTAGTGATTCCGGATATTCCAGCATATCCTACAATTTTGAAGCGCCTTACTCAGGCTGGTATGAAGCATACTTTTACTTAGTGCCCAACAACGCAAATACTAACACTGCTCGCTTTGTGTTATACTCCTCAGTTGATTCGATAAAACTCAGCGTGGACTTAACTAACAGTAAAAATGCCGGCTGGTTTAAGCTTGGTGATGTATACCTCAATAAGGGTAAAGCACCGGTTATTAAAATTGATAATACAGAAATTGAGGCAGGTAAGTATATTATTGCTGATGCTGCAATGATTATGCTGAATAGAAAGTTATCACCGGATATCATTGTTACAGAAGTCAATAACGCTGCCCCTGATGAATTACCAAAACATAATTATATACTCTGCCAGAATTATCCCAATCCCTTTAACCCTGAAACTTCAATAAAATATCATATACCTGAAGCGGGTAATGTATCCATAAAAGTATATGACCTGCTTGGAAAAGAGGTTGATGTATTAGTAAACGAGGAGAAACAACCGGGCATTTATGAAGTTAAATTTGATGCGGGTAAGTTATCTTCAGGAATATATTTTTACTCGTTGATCAGTGGGAACACACGTTTGACAAATAAGCTTATAGTGCTAAAATAGATCTGGTCCAGACAGTAGGAAATGTTAAATAGTTCAGGGCATTTCTATACGGTATTGAATCTAAAATATCACTTTAGTACTTTGTATGAAGAAAGGAGTAACCTATGAAGAAACTCTTACTTATATCAGGCATACTGATACTTTTAACTACATTTATACCCGCGCAAAATGATCCTTATATATTCGGAAGTTTGGGCGGCTTTTCCACAGGTTCAGCGAAAAATAATCCTTATAAAAATTCTCCCGCTGTTGTATTCAGTACTGGTTTTGGAATTCCGCTTTATGGCGCAGTTTCTCTGTATTCAAGATTATCATACATATATAAATCCAATTATACCGGCCGGGAGTACCAGAGTTATATAAACTCAGATCTTGAAATAATGAATGAATTGGTAGAAACAAATGCTTCATTCAGCCAGCTATTAGTTAACGGCGGTTTGCAGTATAACATTCACTTATCAAAAGAAGTAAACCTCGGCATTTCAGGCGGTATTACCTATGCAATGGTAAATCATATGGCGGCTCTGCCCAGCGGACTTGTAATTCAGAGACTGGATAATACCGGCGTATTCGGTGTGTTCAGCGGCGTAAGCATTGAAAAGTTTTTTGAGGATACCGGTGCTTCAGTATTCGGTGAAGCACAGTATAATTATGCTAAAAGAAACGTCGTCTATTTCAGAGATAAATTCAGCGGTATGAACTTTACTATTGGAGGAAAGTTCTATCTGAACTAAAGCATATAATTAGTGCATTGTCAATAGGCTCTTCGTTAAAGGCACCATGTGGTGCCTTTTTTATTACAGCAACATCTCTTTTTACTTACATTCTTTCTTTTGTAAATTTCACATCATACATTATCTTTGAATGCTTTATTATAGGGATCATAATGAAAAGACTTCTACTTATATTCGTTCTAATATCATCTGTCAACTACGCCCAGTACACAATTAAATCTCCATATCTCAGGGATACCGAAAATATAAAAGGCTATGTTGATTCATGCGCTAAGTTCTGGCTTAAAGCATATGATAATACTAACGGCGGCTTTTATCATAATGTTAACCGCTCAGGCACACCAACCATCGATGCAATTAAGAGAATTCAGACACAAGCCCGTCACGCCTACGGCTATACACGGGCATTTATGCTTACCGGTAATGAATCTTATCTTGAGACCGCCAGAAAGACGCTTGAATTTCAGTACAAATACGCATGGGATAAAACAAACGGGGGATGGTATAACCGTATAGATGCTTCAGGTAATACAGGGAAAACAGATACAAAAACAGCTTTTGATCAGCACTATGCATTATTAGGCATTGCAGCTTTTTATGAAGCAACAAATGACAGTCTTGACTGGACATGGCTTAAGAAAGGCTATGATAATAACCAGAGTAAACTGTGGGATAGCAGACCTGAGTTCCAGGGGTATTATGATCATACAAATTATACATTTACTTCTAAAACAGGTAAAAGTTTTAATGCAACTGTTGATGCCATAACTACACATCTGTTATATATGTACCTCATGACAAAAGATGTTCAGTACAAAAACCGGCTGCTTGATGTAACTGACAATATGCTAAACAGATTAGTATCAAGCATGGATGCTCAGAAAATGGGATTCGTTGAAGAATATGACTCTGACTGGAATTGGGATAATACTGAAACGATGACTATAATGGGACACGTGCTTAAGACAGCATGGTGCCTTGGCCGGGTAAACCAGCTCTTCCCTGATCAGAGGTATGTTGAAGCAGCAGAGAAACTTGCAGTCCATGTGCTTGACAAAGGATATGATCATCAGTACGGGGGTCCTTATAAAGATTACAACAGGATTAGCGGAGAAATGCTGATGTGGGGTAACCCGGATACTGCAAAAGCCTGGTGGCAGATGCAGCAGGCAGTGATGGCTGGCTTAGAATTATATGATGTTACCCATAAGGATGAGTATCTTCAAATGGCTGATGAAACACTCGACTTCTTCATGAAGTATTTTGTGGATCATCAGTATGGAGAAGTTTATCAGGATAGAACTAGAAGAGGTGCACAGACCTGGGGCACAACTAAGGGGAACGAAAACAAAGCATCATATCATAGTATTGAACTTGGATACTATACTTACCTTTATGGAAACCTGTTTGTGCATAATAAGCCGGTTTCATTATACTACAAGTTTGATCCTGTAAACCATGATAGAAACATAAATCTTTATCCTCTTGCAATCATGCATAATAATCTCCGTATTAAAGAAATCTCATTAAACAATTCAGCCTATACTGATTATAACGCTGCTGCAAGAACTCTGCATCTGGCATCCGGATCAGGCGGGGTTTTTAAGGTGACATTTGAGCCGGTTGGCGCTACGGATGTTGCAGTTATTGGAGAACTCCCTGAGGAATTTACTTTATTTCAGAACTATCCGAATCCATTTAACCCTGCTACAACAATTAAATATCAGATACCGGAAGAATCTTTCGTAACATTAAAAGTATATGATGTACTGGGCAAAGAACTGGCAGTATTGAAAAACGAGTATCAACCAGCCGGAATTTATAAGGTTTTATTCAATGCATCAGATCTTTCAAGCGGAGTATACTTCTATACATTAAAGGCAGGAGAATATAGTCGTACAAATAAGCTGATCCTGCAAAAATAAATCTGTTATCTTAATTCAGGCATGGATTAACACTCACCCTGTTTAAGATTTTCCATTCTTTTTCGAACATGGCTCATAAGCGCATTATGAGCCATGAAGAAAGCAATCCTGTTTGTAATAATATCCCTTACACAACTATACTCCCAGATTAAACTGGGTCCTGAACTTCAGTCGCTGATTCTTAAAAATAGCCCTAAATACCTTAACACCATCAATTCCTCTCAGGAGAAGCATGGAGTAATTATTTATACAGATGATCCGGAGCATCTTAGTTCTCTGGGAATAAAGGTTAACACTGCTGCACCCGGATTCACAACTGCTTATCTAACCCTTCAGGAAATAAATTCTCTCACATCAAACGATGAAATCAAATTCATCACAACAGGTGAAATGAACTATAATCATAATGATCTGGCATCATCATCCACAGGGGCCTCTCTTCTTAAATCAGGTTTAATAAATAATACTTTTTATGATGGAAGGGATGTTCTCGTTTGCATTATTGATACCGGCCTTGACTGGAGTCACCCCGCTTTCAGAGATCCATCGGATCAGTCAAAAAGCCGGATAGCAGCCATATGGGATCAGACATTAACCAGACTAGAAAATGAATATGCACCTGCATTATTTGATTATGGTGTAGAGTATTTACGTGAAGATATTGAGAAAGAGTTAGATGGTTCACCTGAGGGTTATATCCGGCAGACTGATATAAACGGGCATGGCACTCATGTAGCAGGAACAATTGCCGGTAATGGTATATCCGGAAATTATACCGGGATCGCTCCCGCTGCTGATATTTTAGTGGTCAAGGCAGGCAACGGCAGCTTTCCATCATTTAATATTATTGACGCGTTAACCTGGGCAAAGAATAAAGCTGAGCTGCTCTGTAAACCAATTGTAGTAAATTTAAGTCTGGGTTCAGATGCAGGTCCCCACGACGGTACAGATCCAAAGAGTGCAGCCATAAATGATTTCACGGGTAACGGCAGAGTTGTAGTTACCTCGGCAGGCAACAGCGGCAATTCAAACATACATACATCGGGTGATATTCCACCATACTCATCCGCTGCAGTTTCAATTGAAATCCCGCAATTCTTACCAAATAAAGGAGCGGGCAATGATAACATCTACCTTGATACCTGGTTTAATTCAAATACAGACGTAAGTATAACCGTCTCAACTCCAAATTCATATACCACATCAGTTTCAGCAGGAAGTCAGTCGACGTATGGATCACCAGATGGTACTATTTACTGCTACAATAATATTGCAGTTCAGAATTATGATCGTCAGATATATCTCTGTGTGTATGATTCAGATGAACAAAACCTGCCGCGTGCTGGGAAATGGGAAATTACTTTTACTAATACTTCCGGCAGTTCGGTTAAATTCCATAGCTGGCTGTACGATGCATGTATAGGAAACTCAACTGCTCATCTTACAAATGGTGATAATGAATATTCTCTTGGTAATACGGCATCTGAAGCAATTATAACCGGCTCTTATGTGCATAGATGGAAATGGACTATCCCCAATGGAAACAGCTACTGGTCTGAAACAATAGACCGAACAGGTAATATTTCGTTGTTCAGCGGTAAAGGTCCCACCCGCAATCATTTGCAGAAACCGGATATTGCTGCCCCGGGACAGGCATTAATCTCCTGCAGTTCCAATAATGCTAAATATAACGAGAGCAGGATTATATCTGATTTATATGTTATGAACCAGGGAACCAGTATGTCATCGGCTGTAGTGAGCGGGGCAGCCGCATTATTGCTGCAGCAGAATAGCCGTCTTTCAGCAAAAGAAATAAAGCAATTACTTACATCCACTGCAGCCTCCGATAGTTATTCGGGCAATTCACTTCCGGATAATAGTTGGGGTTACGGTAAGCTGAATATAGAGAAGGCAATGATTCGTCAGCTTAAGCAAACTGCAGCATCAGTAAATGATGGTGGTCGTCTATATTATGAGCTTGCACAAAATTATCCTAATCCTTTTACTTCAGTAACAACTATTTCTTATACTGTGCCGGTAAGTTGTAATATGGCTTTGAAAATGTATGATGTACTTGGTAAGGAAATTATGATCATTGAATCAGGCTACAAGCCGGCAGGCTACTATCAGGTTGAAATTAATGGAAATAATATCCCAGGCGGTGTTTATTTCTATGAATTAATTGCCGGGGATTATCGCGCCGTAAAAAAACTCCTCCTGCTCAAATAAATGTAACGTAGGCTTTCACCCTGCGAATGCTTTATTAACAAGCTCACTGTGCTATAAACCAAGTGCCGAGCAGCGTAGGCTTCAGCCTGCGATTGTTCTATTTAAGTGAACTTAAAACGGACTGCTGCACATTAAACAATTCAATTGTGTTGACGGAGCGCTTTCCAACTCCCGCTGCAGGCACAGCCGATAATTCAAAGTATTTATCATTATACCTGAATACCACCACTCTGATGGGCATACCTTCATCTCCCTGATATTCATACGCAGCATATTTCCTGTCATTTAAAACAAAGAATTCATCTTCCTTGCTCTGAATAAACCCATTTGGCAGCTTGTCGCTTTTAGTCTCTTTACTTACAGCAAGAATTCTGTTCAGTTCAGTTTCAAGTGAATCAATTATCAGCGGTGTATCCAATTGCACAAGATTTATAGCAGCCGAAAAATCATTCCGAATAAGCCAGAGGTCAATGCACTTACAGTCGTTATCTTCCGCGGTAAACCATCCCGTAGGTATTTTAACTTCAAGGGGAGTAGAAACTGAATATGCAGTTTCAGTACTTAATGGAAATTCAGTATTGTAGAATCTGCTGCCTGGTGGAAGTGGAGCAGTTGAAGCACAGGACCAGCAAAAGACTGATAGCAGAACGAATAAATGTTTGTAATACTTATAAATAAATTCCCTGTATAGCTCTCCCGGCATCGATTTATACATCGGATCTATTTTCTTAAGAATCTCGTTTCCTCTAGCGTAAGTATCAGTGAGATACGGTGCGAGTTACCGAGATCATCATCTTTTGCACCGGCAAATTTAGCGAAGGAATAATCTATATTTAATTTTGGCAGCTTTATACCGGCACCCACAGTAACATTTTTAATGTCACTGTATCCTCCTCTGATGGCAAGGATATTTTTGTAACTGAATTCTAATCCGGCATGAGCATCAAAGCTTACGGGACCAACATTAAACTGTGAAGCAAATCTTCTGTTCTCAAATCTGACATCAACATCCACAGCGGGCATAAGGCGTCCGAATGAGAAATCAATTCCATATGCCGCACCAATCTTAGCGGTTGGGGTTATGAGTTCATTTCGTCCGGTGCTCCATGCAACTAATGTAGTAGTAACATCCTGAACATTGGCCCCGAGGAAAAGCTTATCCCAGGCATTATATAATGCACCAATATCAAAACCGATTCCGGTTGCCCCAACATCTCCCAGATCCCTGCGGATGACTTTTACATTTGCTCCATAGTAAAACCTGTCGGAATGTCTCTTGGCAAAGCTAAGGTAGAAAGCCCAGTCGGCATTATTGAATTCTTTTATTTTATCGGGGTCAAGACGCGCATTTGGATTATAAATATCATAAATAACATTCTTGGTTACTCCGTCAATAAGAGCATCACGGGTATCAGGTATACCGTCTATGCCTAATCTTATTACACTTAATCCGAAACTCATATCTTCACCATAAGGCAGAGCGATAGCAGCATAATTATAATTTACAAGATTACCAAAATGCTCTTCATGCATCAGCGATATCTGCGGATATTGAAGATTAGCAAGACCAGCGGGATTAAAATATCCTGCTGTAACATCATTCGCAACGGCAGTAAAAGCTCCACCCATTGCACTTGATCTGCCTCCTACACCAATAGCCATAAATTCACCGGCATATTTGCCAATAACTGTCTGAGTATGGGATAATGAAGTAAGCGAAAGGCAAACCGCAATGAGATAAAAAGCTTTTTTAATCATATGAAATAACTCCAGTGTTGAAATGCCGCAATTGTATTCAAAAAAATTGTGAAATATTAGACTAAAATCAAGGGAAAAGCGTTAGGAAGATTAATATGAACAACTTTTAACAAAACCTCCATAGCTAAGGAAAACCATGGAGGTTATTTAAAAAACCTGGTTAATCAATAATGATCAGACTCGGGTCGTAATCTTCAACTTTCTTATATCCCAGAAAATTCAGAATAGTTGCTGCAACATTTGATAATCCGGGATTAGACAGGTTCGCCATTTTATATTCACCATTATAATTCGGATCGAATATGATAAACGGAACAGGATTAAGAGTATGTGAAGTCTTTGGTGTTTTTATTCCGTTCTTTACAGTGAACATTTCATCTGCGTTACCATGATCAGCAGTAACCAGAGCTATACCATCCAATTCTTCAACAACTTTGAGCAGCTTACCCACACATTCATCAACTGTCTGCACCGCAGTAATAGCAGCCTCCATATCTCCGGTATGTCCTACCATATCACCGTTCGCAAAATTGATTCTGCCGAACTGGTATTTATTGGAACGGAGCAGCTCAATAGCTTTATCAGTTATTTCATATGCTTTCATTTTAGGCGCCTGATCAAAAGGAATTCTGTCTGATGTAATTTCAAAATAGAACTCTAATGATTCATCAATATATCCTGAGCGGTTTCCATTCCAGAAATATGTTACGTGTCCGTATTTCTGTGTTTCAGATATCGCAAAACTGGTTACACCCTGGCAGCACAAGTATTCACTTACAGTTCTGTCAATTTCGGGGGGATAGACAAGATAATTATTCGGAACATGAAGATCGCCGTCATACTCCATCATGCCTGCATAGAATACATCGGGTACTTGCCCCCTGTCAAAAGTATTAAGATTCTTGTCTTCAAATGCTCTTGAGATTTCAATTGCACGATCACCACGGAAATTAAAGAACACAACACTATCACCATCTTTAATCCTTCCAACCGGTTCATCTTTTGCATCAGTAATAACGAAAGAATCGAGATACTGATCAGTCATCTTTGGATCTTCTTTATAATAAGTTGAAACAGCTTCAGAAGCAGATTTGAATTTACGTCCAATTCCGCGCACGTGAGCATCCCAGCCTTTTTTTACTATATTCCAGTCGGCATTATATCTATCCATAGTTACATTCATTCTTCCGCCGCCCGAACCAATTTTATAGTCGTAACCATGATCCCCTGAAATTTTCTCAAGCAGCTCTTCAGTAGGGAGAAGATAAGTAAGTGCCGATTTTTCACCGACATCTCTTCCATCCAGCAGCGGATGAATGCGTACAGACTTTACGCCTGCTTCAACACATTTATTTATTAATGCGTACAAATGTTTGATATGCGAATGAACGTTACCGTCAGACAGCAGGCCAATAAAGTGAACAGTTTTACCATCCATGCCTGCATCAGTAACTTTTTTCCATGTATCTGTCTGAAAGATTGAACCATTCTCAATTGCATTACTAACCAGGGCGGCTCCCTGCGAGAATACTCTTCCGGCACCAAGAGCATTATGGCCTACTTCACTATTTCCCATATCATCATCTGAAGGGAGACCAACTGCCAATCCGTGTGCTTTCAATTTAGTCTGAAACGGAATCGTCATTAATTTATCCAGTACAGGAGTTTTAGCTAAAAATACAGCATTGCCCTCATAATTCTTTCCAATACCCACACCATCCATGATAATAAGTAATAATGGGCCTTTTCTACCGGTGAATTCTTTTAATTTTTCAAGCTTAAGATCCATTTTCTTCCTTTATTCTTTTTTAATTATTGAATTAAAGAAATATATGTATTTCAAGGGAAAACTGACAGGTATAATACTTTATTTAGATTAATGTCTCGTTTCCCCGGCAGACAAAATGTGTATCCACTCCTGAAGTTGAACTGCTGAAACCACTTCTTTACTGATTAGATTTGATTAAATAGCGAGTCTTCCTTATTTTAAGAACGTTAAACGGAGTGATAAATTGAAGAACATCTACGATTTTCTTTCTGATGACGATCTTCTGCGCATTTCTGCGAAAATTAAAGAAATGGAATTAATTACATCAGGAGAGATCCGGGTTTCAGTAAAAGAGAAAAAACCATTGCTGAAACGCAGTAAGGATATTTCCGAGCTTGCCAAAGATGAGTTCTTCAGACTTAAGATGGATAATACGAGGGATAAAACGGGTATTCTAATCTTTCTTCTCCTGGATGCGCGCCAATTCCATATTTTAGCTGATGCCGGAATCAATGAAAAAGTACCTGAAAACACATGGGATCTTATTCGGGATGAGGTACAACAGAAATTCAGAATGGGTAAATTTTCAGAAGGCATCATTCTTTCTGTCGAAAAAGTAGGGCAAAAATTAGCGGAGCATTTTCCCAGAAAACTCGATGATACCAATGAATTATCAAATAAAGTGACTTTTTAATCCTTCCTTAAAATTCTAATACTTTAGTTTTTATTTAACTATATCTGTTTTCTTTCGATAAGGATATTGCACTTGATATCTTTTTGAAAAGAATCAAATTAATGAACTTTATTTCAAAGATTGTATGTTTAATAGGTAATCAGGATAGTTTATTGAGAAAAAGAAGAAAGAAACATTTGAAGATGAACCGGCGTAATTTCCTTATAAAGGGAGCCATTGTTGCTGCTGGAACTATTTTACCTCCGGCCCTCAACACAAATAAAGTATATGGAAGATCTAAACCAAAACATCAGCCCAATCCATCTGAATGGAGAGATGATAAAATAACTCTTACCTGGATAGGTCATTCAACTGTGCTTATTAATTTCATGGGGAAATGGATTCTTACTGACCCTGTTATGTTCGAACGCATTGGTGTTTATATGTTAGGTTTTACGTGGGGTCCTTCACGCTATACCGCGCCGGCTATTGATATAGATGATCTTCCAAAACCCGATCTTATATTATTATCTCACGCTCATATGGATCATATGGATTATTTGTCATTAAAGACTCTGGCTAAGAAATTTCCTCATCAGATAGATTTTGTTACATCTTATAATACAATGGATGTTGTTGACGGACTCCCCTGGAAAAGCTTAAGAGAACTTGACTGGAATGAAAGCCTTACAGTAAGTGATATAAATATTACAGCTCTTGAAGTTAAACATTTCGGATGGCGTATGCCCTGGGAGAAGGACCGCTCGCGGGGATTCATAAAAGACGGCCGCAGTTATAATGCATATCTGCTTGAACGTAACGGCAGAACTATTCTGTTTGGCGGAGATACGGCAATGACAGATAAACTTCAGGCAATCAGTAATTCCGGTAACATTGATGTTGCTATAATGCCGATCGGTGCATATCAGCCCTGGAAAATGAACCACTGTAATCCTGAAGAAGCCCTTCAAATGGCGCAGCAGGTTAATGCAAAACATTTTATACCCATACATTGCAATACTTTTCAGCAGGGAAGAGAACCGCGTCATGAACCCCTGAAATGGCTTCACAGCTCAATAAAGAATTATGATCTTACTCTTGGGTTAAGCGAGATAGGTCAGACCTTCTCCGTATAATTGTTTTTATTTGCTGGATAAGTATGCCTGAAATAATAAAAACTAATCCTGTTATAGCAGAGGCGGTTATATTTTCATGCAGTACAAAGTAAATAAATATTAATGATAGAAACGGCGCAAGGTATGCAAGCGATGCAATCCCTGCGTTATTTTTGCTGAGAGTTAAAGCTTTAAGCCAAAGAAAAAACGTAATTCCCATTTCAAATATCCCTGTGTAAACAGCCCCCAGAATATATATGGGCTTATCTATCTTAAATCCGTCGCTCAGCAATAAATAAATTCCTGCGAGTGTTGTGCCGATAATAAAAGATGTTAATAATTTAATGAGCGGATTTCTTTCATCCATAAGGTTAATAACCCAATAAAATCCCCATATAATAGAACTGCCCGTTGCAAGCAGCGTACCTTCAAGATTGTGAAAGTGCAGTGAAAACACGTTACCCCCGGTTGAAATTATTATTACTCCGATGAATGATACTACCAGCCCGGCAATAGTACTTATTGTTAACGGCTGTTTAAGAAATATTGCTGAAAGGATGCTGATAATAAAAGGCCATGTGTAATTTAATGGCTGAGCCTCATAGGCAGGTAAAATTGAATATGCTCTGAAAAGTACCAGGTAATATAAGAATGGATTTAATAATCCCGGTAAAAATGATAACTGAAGATTCTCAGCTGTGAATATTTTCTTTATTCTGCCCTGCTTTGTATTTACATAGATGAGACAGAGAACTAATGAGCTGGTTAATGAGGAAAAAAATAATAACTGTACGTAGCTTATGCCTGCTAAGGATATTTTGAATGCACTGGCGACAGTTGACCATAACAGAACAGCACTAAGCGCATACAGCAGAGATTTATATTGAGGAGATATTTTTGTAATATATATCCTTTATAAAAGTTAAGGAATAAATTATATTTATCAGGTAAAATTTGAAATAAAATAAGGATATTTTCCGCATGAATGCAATGTCTGGTGATAATATGAGTGTTATACAGGTTATCCAACTTATGCTTGCGCCCGCCGTAATGATAAATGCATGCGGACTTTTACTGCTTGGAATTAATAATAAGTATTCACTCGTTGTAAACCGTGTACGCGCTCTTAATGAAGAAAAAAGAAAATTAAGAAAAGCTGCAGGGGAAAGGGATCTTAATTATGATGAAAATATCAGACTTGAAAGTATTGCCCAGCAGCTTAAAAGGCTTGTTTACCGAATGAAACTGGTAAGGAATTGTGTATTATTTGATACATCGGCAGTTGCGCTTTTTGTACTTACTTCTTTGTTTATAGGTATAGATTACTTTTTTCAGTCTTATAATTTAAGACACATTATAATTTCAACATTTCTGCTTGGAATGGTCTCTGTGTTTTGCGGTGTAGGATTTGCTTTCTTTGAAACGAAGAAAGGGTATGACATAGTTTTATACGAAGTTAAGGCGGATGAATAGAGAAAAATATTATTTATCAGAAGATGAGTTGCTTAAACCGGAGAACATGATCCTGCTCTATGCCCGAGGGGCTTTCCCAATGACCGATGAGCATGGAGTGTTAAGATGGTATCTTCCTGAGTTAAGAACAATTATCCCGCTGGATAATTATAATATTCCGAGATCATTGAGAAAATTTCTTAAGAGCGCTAAATTTGAATTCAGGTATGATACTCATTATCTTGATGTGATCAGGAATTGCGCGGCAAGAGAAACAACATGGATATCAGAAAAGCTCATCAATGCATATACAGGTTTGTATAAGGCAGGACATTTGCATACGGTGGAAGTCTGGCTTGATAATGAGCTTATCGGCGGGTTATATGGTGTTACATACAAAGGCGCATTCTTTGGCGAATCTATGTTCTCTAAAGTACCGCAGGCATCAAAAGCAGCCCTCGTTGCATTGATTGAGCATTTAAAGGAGAAGCGTTTTATCTTGCTTGATGTTCAATATATGACCGAACATTTGCAGATGTTCGGAGCAGTAGAAATTGATTTCGCAGTTTTTGAACGGCTGCTGATAAAATCATATCTGCTTGATTGTGTTTTCTAGTGTAAATCAATCACATAAATAAAATAGGGGTTCTTTATGGCAGGCTATCTCCGCAGATCATTCAGGTACATACTTGTCTTTTTCTTATTTATTCTGGTTACTGAAACATCACTCGGACAAACTGCAGGAATTAATTTTGCTCTGGGCTTTCCACAGAAGGAATTTCGCAATAATGTAGATAATACCGGATACGGATTAAGCGGGCATTTTACATTCTGGACTCCATCCACACTGATGCCTTATACAGTCGGGTTAAACATCGGCTTTATTACTTATGGTAATGAAAGCCGCAATGCTCCATTTAGTGAAACAATTCCTGATGTAAGAGTTGATGTATCAAGATCTAATAATCTTTTTAATTTTCATGCATTATTTCAGATAAGTCCATTCTTTGGAACTATTCGTCCATACGCTGAAGGTTTGTTCGGCGGTGAATATCTATTCACAACAACTACAATAGAAAGTGAGATTTCCGGACAGGAAGTAACCAGCTCAACAAACCAGGATGATTTTGCCTGGAGCTATGGAGGAGGAGGGGGAATACTAATTAAACTTGCATCCCTGTCGCCTGATCCTGCCGAGAGTTTTTCATTCGGTTCAATATGGCTGGATATTAAAGCCAGATATTTATTTGGGACAGAAGCTGAATATTTAAGGGAAGGATCTGTTGAGATTGAAAACGGAAAAGTTATTTATCACACCTCAAGATCAAAGACAGATCTCTTGATGTTTCACATCGGAGTTGAACTTCAGATATAGTTTGAACACTGCAGAGATCAGAGCCTGTAACTGTGATCTCTGCAGCTAATATTATGGATAGAACCTCATGCCTACTGCAAAATCTGCTGCTGAACCAACATCGGGGGCAATACCTACAAGTACTCCAAATTCAATAAAAAATTCCAGCGGAGTAGCATTGGGTACAAGATTTAATCCGAAAACACCTCTTACACCAACTCCCGGACCATCATCATCACGAACGAAAAAACGTCCTTTTTTATCCTCATACCAGAAACCATCACCTTCTCCGAAGCCTACAGCAACTCCCGGGCCGGCATAAATATTCACAATACGTGTATCGAATGCATAAAAATGCCAAAGGTAATCCACTCCTAACCGTGGACTCCCAAAGTAGGATCTTCCCCCCAGAGTAAAGTTAAAAGCATTTAAGTTAGCGGTCCAGTATTTCACCGTTAACCCGGTAGGTTCGCCAAGCACAATACCAAATCCGAAGCTTTTATTATCCGGCCCATGTGCAGATACCACGTTAGCGGAGAAAAATATAGCAAAAAATACAGCTGCCAGAATGTTTTTCATCTATTCACCAACTTTATGAGAAATATGTTATGCACCAGTGAAATTGAATAAATCGCCCAGAAAACCACGTCTGCTTCTTCTTACAAAACCTTCCCTGATATCAGGGTATTGTTTTTGTGCCTGAAGCTCATCCTTGCTTTCTTGTTTATCTTCGGCTCTCTCTTCAGCTATTTCGATAATCTTATCAAGTTCTCCGCGGTCAAGCCATACACCATGGCATGTTGTGCAATGATCGATTGTAATTCCTTCTTTACTTACTTTTTCCATAACTGAGTTATCATTTGGACAAGTCATTTTCACCTCTGCTTATGTTTTTCATTCTTTATTTTAATTTAAAACAATAGCCGAGAATTTCAATGATACACCTGATAAGATTTGAAAGTCACATCTTAAATGCTTAAATAATAATATTATACTAAGGTTATAGTTTATGAATCAGTTACCAGGTGTTAATACATTATCATCTGTCCAACGGGTTTCGGATCGATTGTTAGCTGTTAGAGAATTTACTAAAACTCTTTGTAAACCGCTTCACGTCGAAGATTATATCATTCAGTCTATGCCTGATGCGAGTCCGGTAAAATGGCATCTGGCACACACAACGTGGTTTTTTGAAAAGTTTTTGTTGATTCCTTCACTAAAGAATTATAAAGTGTTTGAGGATCATTATAATTATTTGTTTAACTCATATTATGTACAGGCCGGGGAGAGATTTGAAAGGGCAAGAAGGGGACTAATTTCGCGTCCCACAGTAAAAGAAGTTTATGATTACCGCGACTATGTCGATAAACATTTAAAATTGTTGATTGACAGAAACGATCTTTCTGAGAAGGAACTCTATATAACAGAACTCGGAATTAATCATGAACAGCAGCATCAGGAACTAATATTAACAGACATAAAGCATGTTTTGTCGTGCAATCCTTTATATCCCAACTATCTGCCGTGCATTAATACGCCGGAGATTTCAGCTGAACCTTATAACTGGAAATCTTTCGATGAAGGTGTTTATGAAATGGGATATCAGAGTAATGGCTTTTCTTATGATAACGAAACACCGAAGCATAAAATATATCTGCAGGCTTTTCAATTAGCTTCCCGTTTAATTACCAATTCTGAATTTATCGAATTCATAGAAGCAGGAGGTTACGAAAACCCGCTGTTATGGCTTTCAGAAGGATGGTATGCTGTAATAAGAGAGAACTGGAAATATCCTCTTTACTGGGAAAAGAAGAATGATGAATGGGTTATCTTTACTCTGACCGGATTAAGAAAATTGAATCCTTCTGAACCCGTATGTCATATTAGCTTTTATGAAGCTGATGCCTTTGCTAGGTGGGCAGGATTAAGATTGCCTACTGAATATGAATGGGAGCTTGCAAGCTTATCCACAGAGGTTAATGGCAATTTTGTAGAATCAGGAAAATTCCATCCCGCAGCATCCCAACACGAAAGTTCTCTTATGCAGATATATGGTGATGTTTGGGAATGGACACAGAGTGCATATTTACCGTATCCGGGATTCAAGCCGGCTGAAGGAGCATTAGGAGAATATAATGGTAAATTTATGTCGAACCAGATGGTCCTCCGCGGTGGTTCCTGTGCTACCTCAATAACTCATATCCGGAATACATACAGAAATTTTTTCCCGCCCCATGCACGCTGGCAGTTCAGCGGATTAAGGCTGGCAAGGTATATCTGAACTTCAATTTACATTTCTATTCTTCTGAGGGATTATGAAAACCAGAATGCTTGAAGAAAAACGACTGCGGGATGAAATAATCGACGGATTAACAGCTAGTAACAAATTCCTTCCAAGCAAACTCTTTTATGATGATGAGGGATCCAGGCTGTTTGATAAAATATGTGAGCTGGAAGAATATTATCCCACCCGGACAGAATTGAAGATCCTCGAAGATAATATTAAAATGATCACCAGTCATTTAAAAGATGTTGATGTTATAATCGAACTTGGAAGCGGTACCAGCAGCAAAACCAGAATATTGTTAAACTCACTTCCCGCTCTGCGGTATTATATTCCGATCGATATCTCTTCTGCACATTTACTGAGCAGTGCAGATAATCTGAATAAATTATATCCTTCTTTAAAAATAATGCCGGTCATTGCAGATTATACTTCTGAATTTAGTATACCTCTTGATGAGAATGATAAATTAATAAGAATGGTATATTTTCCCGGTTCTACTATCGGGAATTTTCCAAAGCCTCAGGCCAGGGAATTTCTGCGTCAAATACGCGAAATAGCATCTGACAGGGGCAGGCTGCTGATTGGTGTCGATCTCATAAAAGATCGTAGTATTTTAAACAAAGCTTACAATGATAGTAAGGGTATTACGGCGGCGTTTAACCTTAACATACTTAATCATGTAAATAAAATATTCGGTTCCAGTTTTAATCCTGATTATTTCCGCCATTATGCTGTTTATAATTCTTCTGAGCAGCGTATTGAGATGTATCTTGTCTCACTCAGAGAACAGGAGATTAAATTAGGCAAACACATTATAAAGTTCAGAAAAGGAGAACGGCTTCTCACGGAATATTCGTACAAGTATACAATTGATGGATTCAGGGAATTAGCAGCCGGCATCTTTAAATTAAAGCGGGTATGGATCGACAGTGATAATTATTTCAGCGTTCAGCTGCTGGAAGCTCTTTAGCTCAGAGCACAGATCGAAAGAACAGAAAAACAAAACGCCAATTCAGAAATCACAAACACTGTCTATCATAAATCTGCTTTCAATCCTTTAATCAAGCGAATCGAGGTTCAGACTATTAATCGAGCGAATCGAGGTTCAGACAATTAATATTCAAGCTCGTAGGGCTTACATAGTCATAGCACGTAAACCCCCCCACGAATTGAAGTCCCGTAGGGATGACACGGCTGTTAAACTAAACCTTAAATACTACCGTAAACGTCGTGCCTTTTTTCTTTTCACTTACAACTCTGATCTCAGCATTATTCATTTCAACATATTTTTTCACCAGTGATAATCCCAATCCCGTTCCCTCAAACCTTCTCGTATAACCACTGTCTTCCTGTGAAAAGGGGGAGAATAAACTGGGAATATATTCCTGCGAAATTCCTATGCCTGTATCTTTAATATCAACACAAAGTTCATGCTTATCTGTTTTATAAACAATAATATCAACACTTCCGGCTGGAGTATATTTTATAGCGTTGTCTATCAGGTTCTGGAATACCTGTGCTACTGTGTACCGGTCGCCGATTATCTTTGGCGATTCTGTCCTGTTCTTTAATGATAGTTCCAGTTTCTTTACTCTTGCAGGATTGGAAAATTCAAGCAGCAATCCGGAAAGAACATCTTTCACAATATCAATTTCAATTAATGTTATCTCGAAACTTCCCGCCTGAATCTGCGACATATTCAGTATCATATCAATTGTTCTGATAAGCCGCCTGCCGCCGTTATCAATTATCACAAAACTTGATCTGAGATCATCGCTTACCTGACTTTCAAATTCTTCTCTGAGCAGAGAGGTAAAACTAAGTATTGCATTAACGGGAGTTCTGATCTCGTGCGACATCTGAGCAAGAAATTCAGATTTCAATCTGTCTGCTCTTTCAGCTTTTTCTTTTGCCTGAATAATTTCAGTCTCAGCCTGCTTTCTAACAGATATATCGAAAGCGGTGCCTAGCTGACATATTTGTCCTCCGAATTTGAGTGTAGTTGAAGATAAATCAATCCATCTTTCCTCTTTATCCTTCCTGATAATTTTAACTTCGTGCCGGGGAATGTAAGAATCCGATTTTTGTTCTGTTAACAGGTTTCCGAAATCAGGATGTATCAGTTCCTCAAAGGTCATTGAGCTGATTTCATCACCGGTATAACCTGTAATTCTCTCAAAGCCGGGATTAACATAACTGAACCGGCCGTCTTTAAGGATATAAATAGCCGCATTAATTGTCTCTGCAACTGATCTGAATTTCTCTTCACTTTCACGCAGGGCATTTTCCATTGTTTTTCTTTCGGTGATATCACGAACTACTCCGAACGCACCCTGGTATGTGTTGTTCTCGTCGAATTTTGGAGTGGCAGTTACAAGAATGTTTATTTTTTCTTTATCAGCATTTATAATCTCAAGCTCATAAGTACCCGTTTCACCGCGTCTTCTTTCATTTGACTGATGCATTACCGTTAAAAAATGATCATGCGAGAGGAACTCAGAAAGATTTTTCCCGCAGAGCTCATTACCTGTATATCCGAATATTCTATCTGCCGCCGGGTTGGTAAACGTTATATACTCACGGGGATCTACCACAACAATGCCTTCTCCCTGGTTCTGAATAAGGTTACGGTACCTTTGTTCACTATAACGCAATGCTTCTTCAGCTTTATCTCTTTCCCGGCTCCGGAGTTCAATTTGTTCAAGCATATAATTATATTCGTCATATAACTGACCAATTTCATCTGAACTGATCCTCTTTACCCGAACTGAATAATCCCCTTTCTGATACACCTCTTTTATTGCACTGGCAAGATTCAGAATCGGCAGAAGGATAATGTTCTGAAACAGTCTGCCTATTATATATGCAAGTAAAATAATAACAGACATACCAATGAAAATGCTTGATAGTATCTGGTTGATCTTATCATCAATTACCTGAGTGGACGCATGAAGAACAAGAGTACCGTACCTCTGACCCTGAAAGATAATCGGCCTGGTTACAATTAAATACTCACCATCAAAAAAATGCGTTGGTTTATCAGAGTAAACTATTCCGGTGATAAATGAGTTAAGTGAGTCGCGGTTCCAGTGAGTGAACAGCCTGCCGTTTGTATCAAATACAAAAGCATCAGTAATATAAGATGATGTTTCAAGCTTTTTGAGTGCATCCTTAACAGAAAACGTCCTGTCGAATATCAGCCCCGTTACACAATATTCTGCAATCAGAGTAGAGTTCATTGTAACATTGGTAATGAGATTGTTTTTTTCATCCTTAACTGTTTTCATAAAAACGATTGCAAATCCCACGCCGGTTGCAAACAGCGTAATAATCAGAATTACAATAATGAGCTTGTGCTTAATGGAAAGAGAATTGAATAAAGTCATTACTTGTTCTCCTGGTACGTGACTATAGTTGCAAAATCTAATAACAAGTGACTGATATGCAGTCCCGATTTTTTTACTGCTGTTTCATTTATCTCGAATCTGATGCCATCTTCCAATGTATAAAGATTTATATGAACTCCCATTTGACCATACCCCTTGGTATCACCGATAGAAAGTATGGGCTTATCCTTTGTAAATGCAAGAAGATCTTCTACTTCATGGCTGCATAATTTGGGTATGTAAATCATGTGACATTGTTCAGCCTCTGAAATATTATTCAGGTATTTAATTTTTACGTGTTTGTTATATATTGTTTTCTCAGAATATGTTTTCTCAATCATATTTGAGAAATTACTCTTTGCTAATAATCCAATTACGAAGGGAGAGGATTTATCCTGTATTTTAGATGAAGCAGGCCACGTAGTAAAATCTGCGAACCTCTGAAAGAATACTGTCTTAATTACATTTTCTTCTACCTGGCACGTTATGGATGCAGGCAGAGAGAAGCATATAACAAGCGAAGTCACACAGATTTTCAGATAAACTATTTTTTTCATTTCTGCTAAAATCATTATAGAATCTCTAAAATGCAACAAAGAGCTAAAATGAATATTCAAAGCCCGCTTCTATTCTTCTCAGGTTTTGGAGAATCTTCGGGCTCCCCCAATTAGCTGTTATACTTTGTCCGTAATATTCTTTGTCGAGCAGATTAGTTACTTTTGAGTATAAAGACACACCATTAAAAATTTTATTTACGCGAAAATTTATATTCACAAGCAATACAGGATCAAAATTCAAATATCCCTCATTATCAAGAAATTCTGAGTATAGTGTAGTGCTGTGATGTGATTTGATTTTTCTTTTGCTGAACCATTGAGCACTTGCGTATAGACTAAAACGGTCGTACTTCATCAAAGCACCCAGGTTCAAAGTATGAGTTGAATTCAGATTTTCATCAACAGGTACTATAATCACTGACCCGTTATTTTGATTGATCTTATCCTCGCCTGCAATTAATGAATAATTGGCTGTGATAATTAACTTATTATCAATGTAACTGTTTCTGAGTTCTAACCCGAAGCCCCGGCGGTTGCCATTGGAAACATTCTGGCTTTTTAGTACCGGAACAATATATTTTTTATTCCCAATAACTACTTCCGCAGTTTCGCCGGTTGGAATGCTTTCAATAATTCCATCTTTGAGTTTGTTGTAGAAAACGTTAGCTGAGATATGAGAATTATTCCATAAATACATCCACTCTGCTTCAGCACCCGATATTTTTTCCGGTCTTAAATCACTGTTGGGTGTAATCAAAGAAAATGTATTAAGACTTGAAAAATAAGACTGTGTTATACTCGGGGCGAGGTATCCTTTAGATAATATGATTTTGATGATATTATTACTGAACCTGGTATTAATTGCAAGCCGCGGCATGAAGGTGTTTTCGAAATTACTGTTGAAGTCTGCACGCGCACCAAGGGCAATATTAAGATTATCAGATAATTCGTAATTAAATTCCGTAAACAGATCCCCATTCCTGATATAATGTTCAAGGGCATCGCGCTGCTTTTCAGTAGTAATGGGGGGCATACCTTTACCTGCGCTTATTACAGGAATGCCGTAGACATAATTAACATCTGCTCCGGAAACATTAGTTAATTTATCCAGAAGATTTGATACTAATTTTACACCTGTTTTATATGCCATAGTCCGGAAGTAATAATATTTCCTTCCTCCATAACCAAAAAGGGGATCAATCTGCTCAATAGAATCTGCTGAAATTAACCCCCGGTTAAAATCTTCGGTATACAGATTAGCAGTGCTTGGATCGAGTTCATAATTTTTGTAATTGAAATATGCCTCTGTGCTTAAATCAGAAGTTATTCTGGTTTCGTAGGATGCCTGCAGTACCTGGTTAATTAATTTCGTCTGTGTGGAATAATCAGTTAAATAGAAATCGGGATTACCACCATAAGTTTCACTTCCTTCGAGATCGAAGAGTATGTAATTTAATTTGAGTCCGCGATATTTGAGTCCAAGATTAAGACGGCTGTTCCTGGAAGCCCTGTAGAAATTTTCAGTGAATGGTGCATTCGGAAAAATATGTCTGTTCAGATAAGTAACTGAAATATTTCTGGGATCCTGTTCATCACTTAAATATTGAGAAAAGTTAATATTGCCTGTTAGATCACTGCTGAATTTTTTATTTAAACCAGCAAATATATTCTGTGAGTCATAGGTGCCGTAAGAAAATCCTGCCTCGGCATATTCGGCTGTTCTTGTAATGATATTTATCATTGCGGCATATGCATCCCTGCCGTATAAAGTTGAATTAGGCCCGTATACTATTTCGATCTGCTTTACATCATTCAATGGAAAGCTGTTCATTCCCATATACAAACCTTCCTCAGCATCGTCACTGATTTTTGTACCATCTATAAGAACAAGAAACTTGTTATTGCCGGAATCTCCGCTCCGGTGTCCCCGGAGATTTATAATACCCCCTTTAGTCCAATGGCCGAATTCAGATTGTACCTGGAAGAAAGGAATATCGCGGAGGGCTTCTAAAAGATCTTTATAACCGCGGTCTTTAATCATCCATTGATCAATAATAAAAACCTTACCGGATGCCTTCCAGTTTTCCTGTTCGAATTTACCCGGAGTGATTACTTCCACGCGCATAAGCTCTTCAATTGAGAGCTTTGAAAGTTCATCTGTATCGGGTTGAGCATAAATACTGGTACATATAAGAGCTGATAAAAGTAAAGTCTTCATCTGCGTAATAGCCATATTCTCTTCCCGGTTTAATCTACTCAATGTGACGATGCAAATATTTGTATTTATAATATCATTTTCGAATAAAATTTAAGAAAATTTACCCCGGTTGATCTATATCACTTTTGTATAACTGGCGAAGATGTAATACATTGCCGTAGAGGCGGCCTGGAGACTGTGTGAATATTGTGTTTTCTTTGTGCTTCTTCGTGTCCTTGTGTCTTCGTGGCTATGCTTTTATATGTTTTTAAAGCATTGCCACAAAGTCACTAAGACACAAAGATTCACTAAGTAATTTTCACACAGGCTCCCTGCCGCGACTGGGTGGCACAATAGAAGTATTTGCGGAAAACTTAACTCGGAGCCACGATTTAACATTCCGGCTTCATATTAAAACATATATGTTTATTTATATTCGTGCAGCAAAGCCCGCCGTGTTGGGCAGGCATGGGTGAGCTCCGGCTCTACGAAAGAATGTTCAGTTGTGGAAATGTAATACACTGGCGTACGTGTTACGCCAAATCTGCCAGCATTACCTTCAATTTGGAAAGCTTCTCTTCCCAGTCCGCTAACTTTTGTCTTTCCTTCTCGATGATCTCGGCGGGGGCATTATTTACAAACTTTTCATTCTGCAATTTTTTATTAACGCCGTTAAGACTTCCTTCCACTCTCACGATTTCTTTTTCAAGCCGGCTCCTTTCAATACTGAGATCAATCAAACCTTCAAGAGGAATATATATATTATTACCTCTTACAACCGCGGATGCAGCACCATGAGGTTTCTGAAGGTCTGGATCGGCAAGAAGCTCATCTACTCTTCCAAGCTTCTTAATATATACCGCCTGATGCTCAGATAATGAACCGCCCTGAATATGTACTGAAATATTTTTCGAAGGAGCAATATTCATTTCTCCCCTTATGTTACGTATTGCAGTAATCAGTTCCTGCACAAAAAGCATTTCTTCTTCAGCTTCAGGTGAGATAAGACTTTCACTGAATTCAGGAAATTCAGCAGTTGATATACTCTCACCATCTTTCCTGCTGAACAATAAATGCCAGATCTCTTCAGTAATAAACGGCATAAAGGGATGTACGATCTTCATCATATCCTCAAATAACGAGAGAGCTCTGGTGAGAACAGCAGACTTAACTTCTTCATCATCAGAGTATAACCTGCTCTTCGACATTTCGATATACCAGTCGCAGAAATCATTCCATACAAATGAATATATGATCTTGGTAGCATTATTAATTTCGAAATTATCCATTGCATCATTGATCTGCTTCAATGTACTCTGGAATCTTGATATGATCCATTTATCAGCAAAATCAAGATGCTTATCCTTCAGAGAATCATCAAGTTTAACTGACTGAGCGTTCATCAATAGAAATCTGCCAGCGTTCCACATCTTATTTGCAAAATTTCTTCCCAGTTCGCATTTCTCAGTTGAGAAAAGAACATCCTGACCAAGAGGAGCAAGATACAGAACAGTGAATCGTAAAGCATCCGCGCCATATTCACTGATTACATCCAAAGGATCAGGTGAATTGCCCAGAGACTTGCTCATCTTTCTTCCCTGCATATCCCTGATAACACTGGTGAAGTATACATCTTTAAATGGAATTTCATTTTTGAATTCAAGTCCGGCCATAATCATTCTTGCAACCCAGAAGAATATAATATCCGGCGCAGTAACGAGAAGATCAGTAGGGTAATAATATTTTACTTCTTCATCTGTGGTAAAGACATCGTGAGCCCATAGCCAGCTTGATGCCCAGGTATCTAGCACATCCTGATCCTGCTTCCAGTTTTCAGGATCAGCGGGGGGATTAACATCACAGTAAATTTCATTTGTCTGCTTATTGTACCATACCGGAATGCGGTGCCCCCACCATAACTGCCGTGATATACACCAGTCACGGATTCCGCTCATCCAGTGTTCAAATGTCTTAACCCAGTGTCCCGGATGAAAATTAACTTTGCCTTCCTGAACTACTTTAAGTGCCGGAGCGGCTAACTCCTCCATCCTGAGGAACCATTGTTCTGAAAGATATGGTTCAATAGGAACTCCGCCTCTTTCTGAATATCCAACTTTATTTGTATAATCTTCTTCTTTTTGCAGAAGACTAAATTCCTGCATCAGTGAAATAACTTTTTCACGTACTTCAAATCTATCCATTCCCTGCAGTTCATCAGGAACATTATGATTTGTGGTGGCGTCCTCGTTGAAGATATTCAATACCTCCAGGTCATGACGCTTTGCCATTTCATAATCGTTCATGTCGTGAGCAGGAGTAACCTTTACTGCACCGGTACCAAATTCCATATCAACATAATCATCACCGAAAATTGGTATCTCTTTCATTACAATCGGCAGAAGAACTTTTTTGCCGATCAGGTGCTGATATCTTTCATCATTGGGATTTACAGCTATACCTGTATCTCCTAACATGGTTTCGGGACGCGTGGTAGCAACAACAATATATTCATCAGTATCCTGCACAGGATATTTGAAATACCATAATTTACCAATGCTGGTTCTGTATAAAACTTCTTCATCAGAGATCGCCGATTTTGATACCGGACACCAGTTGACCATTCTGTATCCCCGGTATATCTTTCCTTTCTTATAGAGATCAACAAAAGCTTCAATCACTTTTTTATAATAATGGTCATCCATGGTAAAGCGCTCACGCTCCCAGTCGCAGCTAACTCCCAGTTTTCTTAATTGTCTGGTGATTATACCGCCGTACTTTGCTGTCCATTCCCAGCAATGCTTCAGAAACTCCTCACGTCCTATTTCCTTTTTATTAATATTCTGGTCTTTAAGGTAATTTGTAACCTTTGTCTCTGTGGCAATCGATGCATGATCTGTCCCCGGAACCCAGCAGGCATTATAACCCATCATTCTTTTATAACGAATGTACACATCCTGAATAGTATTATTAAGAATGTGTCCCATTGTAAGTATACCAGTCACGTTAGGAGGGGGTATAACTATTGTATATGGCTTTTTAGAATGATCAACTTCGGAGTGATATAACCGGTGCGACTCCCAGTAGGAATACCATTTATCCTCAACAACGGACGAATTATAAGCTTTCGGGATTTCATTTAAGTTTTCAGACATGCCTTACCTTATTATTTAAAACTAATCTTAAAATATAAATAATTTACTCGAATTTTATCAGAACAAAACTGTATCTTCTAAGGCATTATATGGTTATTCCTGCCTCCGTTAAGATTAAGCCTTTATTTCTATAAGGTAAAAGGCATCTGAACTCGATTTGAACTCGTTTTCATTTCGTTTTGATTTCGTTGGATTAAATTGTTATTTTTTGAAGGTCTTCACCGGCGGGGTATTCACTTCAAACCATAAACAGGGGGTCTGCTATGGCACGTGTAAGAAAATCTTCTGACTTCAAGATAGTAAAACGAATTATAAATGGCAAAAAATTTGAGTCGATAAGACCAACAAATTACAGCCCCACTAAAAAACCCGCTGCAATTAAAAGACATTTAAGATTTAACCTCACTGTCCGGCTTGCTTCATTACTAAAGGGAATGCAAGTCTTATATGAGTGCTGGGGAAAGGCAAAACTTGAAGGCACGAGAGGATATAACCGGATCATTTCTTACAATTATAAAAATATTGCTGCCGATATACCAACAGAATCAGTAATGATAACCCCGCCGGGATTCAAACCACCGTTTGAGGAAATATGCTTCTCGGAAGGAAGCATCAGAATTAAATTTGAGGATGGGTTTAATCCAACTCCTGATAAAGATTATCTGGCAGTAGTGATGATTCCTTTTGATCCAAAAGAAAAAATGAAAGTCCCGTACGAGATTCACAAGGTTCATTTCTGCCGGATTTTTAATAGTGAACCTCTTATCTTTAATCTCAAGAACTTCAGAAGTTTATCACAATTTAATAGATTTTTTATTTACACATCAGTTGTGAGAAAAACTCCTAAGAAACTCACCTGGTCATCTACTCATGTTATTTCAGGTGAATTATAAGAACAAAGAATTATTTTTCCATGGCGGCAACTTTTTCTTTTTTGCGGCATCTATAATAATAAACGGAAATCTGCTTGGACACCTCCTCACAGAAGATAGTAGAATTTACTCTGATTTATAACCGCTATAAATCAGGTGTTTACTACTACATTTATAAAATGCTGAATAACAAGATGATAGCAGAGGATATTGTTCAGAATGTTTTTTTAAAGCTCTTTGAGAATCTTGAACTCTTAAAAGACAAAAATAGTGTTTCAGCCTGGATCTATAAAGCCACACGTAATGAAATTTATGAAACTCTTCGCAAAAGAAAGAGAAAACCCGAGCATGATGAAGGTTTAGCAGAATTAAGTTCAGAAACAAATGTGGCTGTAGAATATGAAACGAAGGAGTTGAAAAAATTGATAGCTGATGAGCTTGATTCCATGCCTGAAGAGCAAAGAGAAGTTTATGTATTGAAGGAATATTCTGAGTTAAGCTACCAGGAAATAGCAGGAGTGCTGGGAATCGAAGAGGGACTTGTAAAGAGCCGCTTATTCAAAGTAAGACAAAAACTATTAAAACGATTAGCAAAACTGGTGTGAATTACATCAGGGAGGATATAAGATGAACTGCGATCAATATAAAGATCTTATTCAGGAATTTCATGATGGTGAACTTCCACGCGGTAATGAAGCATTCCTTTTTACTCATTTATCCTCTTGCGGGAACTGCCGTGAATTTCTTAAGATGCTGAATTTATCATCATCAGAAATTAAGCATGAAACAGCCGTTTTTCCTTCATCCCTTGATAAAAAAGTTCTAAGGAGTGCCGCCGCAATTGAAGAGAGGAAAAGTTTCTTAACCCGGAATATTCCTGCTTATGTAACCTATACTCTGACCCTTATCCTCATAGGTTTTTTATTTTTTTCATTGAGTTCATCAAGCGATCAAAAGAGAGAGCTTCGGCAGGTAATTAACATATTAAATGAACAGAACAAGCTGGTTGATGAACAGAATAAACAGCTTCAGATGCTGATGAACGGACTGCCTGAAGCCAGTGTAACATCAGAGCTTGAAAACAAAATTATTATTAACGCAAATATGTGAGGGAATTATGAAACCCGTAAAAGTATTGCTTTACTCAGCGTGCCTGGTAATGCTTGCATTAAATTTATTAAGTGCTCAGGAAGACGGATATTACATCGAGGCTGATAAAATGCCTTCTCCGGTTGGGGGAATTGAAGCAATTATGCAGAAAGTAAAATATCCTGAGCTTGCAAAACTTGCCGGAATAGAAGGAAAGGTTTTTGTTGAAGCATATATTAATGAAGAAGGGGAAGTTGTAAAAACTAAAATTATTAAAAGTATCGGGCAGGATGTTGGAATGGATGAAGAGGCAGCAGAAGCCATTAAACAAACAAAATTTAAGTCCGCTGTTCACAATGGTATTCCAGTAAAATCAAAAGTAGTCATACCGATTCAGTTCAAACTTGCGAATTCTAAGGGCACCAAAATATAATTATTCAGTAGAAAATTTTTGCAAATGCACATCTTGAGGACAATATGAAACACACACTAGCCATGCTGATTATTACACTATTATTACTTTCTGCCTGCAGAGAAGAAAAGACAGAAGTACTTAATAATATCTATCTGACTGATGCGGATTCAGCAATCAGTCTAACGGTTTCTGATGTGGAAGTAAATGAGATATTTAAGAATATAAAATTAAAAAGCTCAGATCCGGGAAAAGAGATCATTTATCTTGTACAAACATTCATTAATGAAGAAGGCAGAGTTGATAAAATAAATGTTACAGATCCCGTGACGAAAATACCAAAAGAATTTTATGAACAATTAGCAGAGGGGTTTGGTAAGTTAAGGTTCCGGCCTGCAGTATTAAATGGGAACAGAGTAAAAGTACAAACGGTTATAGCATTAAAGGCCACGGATATGACAGGTTTGAATACAAAATGGAGTGTCATGTTGAATGGACATAATAGATATCATTCAGGTGACATACAAAACGTAACCCTTCCCGGAAATTTAAAAGATGAGGATTTCGTGATCAGCGCCAATCAGATGCCCTCACCAATAGGCGGGATGGTTGCGATACAGAATAAAATTACTTATCCGGAAATAGCAAAAAGAGCAGGCATAGAAGGCAGAGTTTTTATAGCAACATATCTTGATGAAAAAGGTGAAGTGGTACATACTTCAGTTATCAAAGGACTCGGAGCCGGAATAGATGAAACTGCAATGAACGCTATTAAGCAAACCAAATTTAAGCCTGCGATTCAGAATGGTATAGCAGTTAAATCTAAAATTACAGTTCCCATTGTTTTTAAGCTTCAATAAAGGGGAGATTATGCGAGCACTAGTAAGGCCACTGCTGTTACTACTTTTATTTTTGTTTACAGAAAAGCTTATGGGACAGTCAATTGAAGAAGCAAATCTGCTGCTCATGCAGGAAGAATATAACAAGGCGGTTATTATACTAAACAACATTGTAAAGAAGGATTCAACTGATAAGCAGGCATTGTATAAGCTTGGACTTTCATACCAGGGATTAAATGACTTTCCCCGGGCAGTAAAAGTGCTGGAGTATGCTGCTCTTAAAGATTCTGAAAACATTCCACTCATGCTTTCTCTTGGTAAAGCTTATAAATATTCAGGTAATTACGGAGAGGCTAAACGTAAATACATCAAGATACTTCAACTTGATTCCCTGAATCAGGCAGCATCAGTAAATCTTTCAGCACTTTATGTTGATCTGCAGGAATTCAGGCGTGCGAAGGATTTGTATAGCAAATTAAGTCAGAGGGATACAACAAACAGTTATTTCTTCAAGCAGTTGGGCTTATGTTCCTTTAAGCTTGAGGATCTGAAAAGTGCGGCTGAATACTATGAAAAAGCTCTTCATCTATACAGCTCGGATGTTAATGCCTCACTTGATTTGTCGCTGATCTATTTCAAAATGGAAAAACTTGATTCAGCATTCATGACACTTCACAAGGTTTATTGGCTTTATGGTGAAGATGCCCGGATGGATAAAATGTTGGGTGAGATATACATGAAGAGTAAAAATTATTTGTTTGCTGAAAAGTATTTTAAACGTGCCATTCAGAATGGTGATAGTTCTGCGGCAGTTCTGCAGAAAGCCGGAATAGCAGTATACCTTGTGGGAATGTTTAATTCACCGCCGGATTCTGCTGTGCTGGCAAATACATTTACAGAATCAAGAGATCTTCTTCAGCGTTCATATACTAAGTATAACAAAGATGCTCTTACGCCCTTATATCTTGGACTCTCATATAAAGAGCTGCGGGATTATCCTGCAGCGATCAGATTCATGGAGGAGGCACTAAATATTGCCATTCCATCTTATATGAGTGATGTATATAATTATCTAGCTACAGCTTATGATTATAACGGAGAATACCAGAAAGCACTGAATACTTATAATGATGCTCTTGAGCATAACCCGGCTAATAAAACTATTTACTACTACATGGCATATATTTATGATAAAAGATTATCAGAAAGAGAAACAGCCTTGAAGTACTATAAGAGATTTATTGAGTGGCCGGAGGCCGATAAATTTCTTAAGGCCTTTGCAGAAACAAGAGTAGATAAATTAAAAGAAGAACAATTTTTTCGTAACGGCAGCAGCCAGCTCAAATAACCATTAGCGTCTGAATCCACCTCTTAAACTTTCCACGTTCCATTTGTGTTGTTAGTATAATATGGAAAGGCACGATTGAAATGGATAGTTATTCAGAGATTTTAATAAACGCTATTGAAAAAATAAAAACCTCCGTTGTGAAAATAGATACTTTCAGAAATTACCGCGGCAGGATACTTCCGGCAGGCGCAGGTTCAGGCTTTCTATTTTCCAGTGATGGATATTTATTTACTAACAGTCATGTTATACATAAAGGTGAAAAATATAAAATCACACTTCATGATGGGTGTGCCCAGGAAGCAATTCTGATTGGTGAAGATCCCCATTCAGATCTTGCTGTGCTCAAAGTATTCGCAAATGGTTATTCCTCTGCCAGGTTTGGGGATTCTTCGTCTATAAAAATAGGTCAGCTGGTAATAGCTATGGGCAATCCTTATGGATTCCAGCATACTGTAACACATGGGGTGATAAGTGCAACCGGAAGAACGCTGCGCTCCCAGACAGGGCGGCTTATAGATAATGTAATACAAACTGATGCAGCGTTAAATCCCGGAAACTCAGGTGGACCTTTAATCAATACAGATGGTGAAGTAATAGGAGTGAATACAGCTTCAATTATGGGAGCCCAGGGACTCTGTTTTGCCATAGGTATAAATTCCGCAAAAAGGATTGCTCTCGAACTTATTAATGATGGATATGTTAAACGGGCTTATCTTGGAATAGTCCTCCAGGTAATAGACATTAAAAAGGAGCTCGCTAAAGTTCATCACCTTCGCAACAGGCGCGGTCTGTATATCGCTGCTGTTGAACCGGATAGCCCGGCGCATAAAGCTGGTCTTCAGGAAAGTGATATTCTGATCAAACTGAATGAATCAATAGTTGAAACTTCGGATGATCTCTTCAGATTATTGACCAAAGATAAAATAAATTCATTACAGAAACTAAGTCTTGTTCGAAGACAGGATGTACTTGAGATTGAGATTCTGCCTGAGGAAATGAAAAGAGATTAGAACTTGTAGTTATTTGCATAACTCAGTGAAATAAATTATTTTTCTAGAAATTTTAAGCAATATATTTCATCGGGAAAAATGAACGAATATTTATCAGGTAATAAGCTTTATGGTGATGATTTTGATCATGAGTCAATTCAAAAATGGTTTATAGCTGAAGAAGAAGGATATTCAGAAACTCCTACCGCTTCCGTTGATTACCGCTATAATGTTATTAACAAGGTTTATGGATTTAAGTATTTAGATAAGTCTGAATTTAAGAATGCTTTAGGTTTTGGTGCTGCATTCGGCAGTGAGTTTATTCCTATTATAGATAAAATAAAAAAGCTTACCATAATCGAACCATCCCTAAAACTGCGAAGTAAAAATATCGGACACATACAGCCTGAATACCATAAACCAAATCCTGATGGTAATATTCAGTTCGATTCCAATTCTTTTGATCTGATAACCTGCTTTGGTGTTCTTCACCACATTCCAAATGTTAGTCATGTTTTTAACGAATTAGTAAGAGTTTTGGCGCCGGGCGGATATATGTTAATAAGAGAACCCATTGTATCGATGGGTGACTGGACAAAGGATAGACCAGGACTTACAAAGAATGAAAGAGGAATACCTGTTGAAATCTTTGACAGACTAATTCAGCAAAATCAGCTTATAGTTGTCAATAAAGCTTATTGTTTTACAATGACATCTGTAATTGTCAGAGTCCTGAATGTCCCAAATATTCTCAAGAGGAAAAGTTATATATTATTTGATAAATATTTATCAAAGCTCTTTAAGTGGAATGTTACTTATCATCCGCAAACTAAACTCCGCCGGATTGCCCCCAATAGTATTTATTACGTAATAAAAAAACCAAACTGAATTAAAGTATCTGTTATAAATACTTCAGACCACGGTGTAATAAAGGCTTACCCAACTTGAAAATCATTCTTCTTTGTACTACAATGTTATATAAAACATTAGGAAGGTACTGAATTGAAGGGCTTTAAAACAAACATTGAAATAGAAACTGTTGAAAACAACTACTACCGTAAAGTACTTTATACATCTCAGCATTCACAGTTAGTGCTGATGAGCTTAAAACCCGGAGAAGAAATTGGCGAGGAAATACATCCTGATAATGACCAGTTCTTCCGGTTTGAAGAAGGAAGAGGAAAATGTATCATTGACGACAAAGAGTATGATGTGGAAGACGGAGATGCAGTTGTTATTCCTGCCGGAGCCAGTCATAATATAATTAATACGGATGCTTTAGAATCTCTTAAAATGTATACTATTTATTCGCCGGCACATCACAAAGACGGAATTCTTAGGAAGACCAAAGAGGAAGCCGATTCAAATGAGGAAGAGTTCGACGGAATAACTACTGAAAAACCGGGAATGTAATGAAATATCAGAAGGCAGAACTTCTCACCTGAAAATCATTTTATCCTGTATTAAATAATTTGCAAACCCGGTGAGCAATAATGCGATAAGATTGCAGTAAACTACATTCATCTCTGTGAATGCATCTATCAGCAGAATCAATCCAAGCTTACCGAGAAAAGTAAAGAAACAGTTTACATTATACAGGAAGAACTTCTTCATGAACTCACCATATTTCTTCTGGACTCTTTCATGCCATATCCAGAAATAGGATGTAAAAAAGTTCTTAGTCATAGCAATTTCGAAAGATATTGCCGGAGCTATGATATATTTACCGGTATGAGTCTTGAAGTAAAATGCAGATAAGAGCCAGAGAATTAATGTATCAATAATAGTCCCGGTAAAGTTATTGACAATGAACTTACAGATATTCGTAAGATGCTGTGATCTAAGCCGCGTAAAGAAACGGTTATCTTGATTTGTGCGATTCACTTCTTGCAATTTCTGAAGCCTGTTTCAGTGTGAATACGATAAATACAATAAACAAAGCAGCAGCAAATATTATTGCTATGTGATCATAAATTGTAAGCTGTCCAAAACCGATATCTATTCTGGGATTCCCAATAAAGAAAATAAGTGTGTTTGCTAAAATTAATATAGCACGAATTTCAGTAGGACCTATTTTGGAATATGAGATCTGGAATACGCCTTTTACATATGTTGTTATATAAACCAGTATTGACATCAATAAATAGCTTATCAGCGCAAGGAGTGCAAGATCAAATCTGATATAGGGCGATAATCCAATGCCAATTCCGATCATAAGTTCACTAAGCGCATCAACTGTATGATCAATAAAATAGCCATATTTTGGTCGTTCTATGTGTCTGTACCTGGCAAGGTTTCCATCCAGACTGTCGCCTAGCCAATTCAATACGAATCCCAGATTCGCAAGCCATAAAAAGCCCGGATGATATACTGTAAGTGCATAGCTTATAAAGATTATTAGTCCCGCAAATACTCCAAAGCCTGTCAATATATCAGGAGTAACCCACAAAGGCATTCTTTTTACCAGCCAGTTTAGTATTGGTCTTTCAATAGGACCAAGTAATATATCGTTTACTCTTTTATGCGGTTGTAATTCAACAACTTCAGCAGTATCAGTACTATGCACAACTACCCCTCTATCTTAAAAGAGGTTAAATATATTTAATTTTAATCAATATTAAAATAAAAATGTGAAATGAAGTTGAGAGATGATATGAATGCTGAAGATAAATCACCTCCGGAATCTATTCAACTCCGGAGGTTTTATAGTTTACAAACTAATTATATCATTGTAGATAATGAAGGCCATAAAAAGTAGAAGTATAACAAAGCCGGTATTCTGAATAGCAACTTTAACCTTAAGTGGAATCTCACGCTGAAGTATCCATCCTTCGATTAAGATTATTACCAGGTGTCCGCCATCAAGAACAGGGAAAGGCAGAATATTTATTATTGCAAGACTAAGACTAAGCATAGCCAGGAAGAACACAAATGCCATAAACCCTGTATCAGCTGATTTTGCTGCAAACTGCGCAATCTTTACAGGACCTCCGAAAGCAGATGAAAATTCAACGTTTCCATAAATTACTTTTTTGATCATCGAGAAAGTTAAGGCAGTGTACTTACCAATATCTGTGAATCCACCCCATGCTGCTTCAAATAAGCCCATTGATTTGTAATCAACTTCTCCTGTGTAAGCATGACCTATCGAAACCCCTATTTTTCCTTCCGCATTTGGTGTTACAGCAAGATTAACAGTATCATCTTCTCTTTTAACCTGAACAGGTAGATTTTTATTCTTATTAGATGAAATAAGATCAATTGCGTCTGTACTGTTATAAATGGATTTACCTGCAAGATTTAAAACAATATCACCTGATTTCATGCCAGCCGCCTGTGCGGGTGAATCATTTATTACACTGTCAATAATAACATTCTGACCTTTTGGCATAAGGTACATATTTTTTCCAAAGTCCTGCGAGAATAGATTTCTAGGAATTTGCAGTTCCTGTTTCTGTCCTTCTCTTAGAACAACCACATCAATCTTTTCACCGATATTATCAATAAATATTTCAGAGTAAACATCTTCCCAATAATTTACAGGCTGCCTGTTTATAGAAAGTATTTTATCATCAACTTTGAATCCTGCTTTATCTGCAGGACTGTTTTCTTCAACATAGCCCACAGTTGTAGTCTTTATAAATTGTTTTGGCTGTGTATAGTTAATAGCCCAGAATACAAGGAACGCAAGAAGAAGATTCATGAAAACACCTGCCGTTATAACTATTACTTTCTGGTAAACAGGTCTTGCGCGGAATTCATAAGGTTCAGGATCTTTATCAGCAAATTTTACATCCATACTCTCATCAACCATTCCTGCAATTTTTACATAACCTCCCAGAGGCAGGAGGCATAATCTGTAATCAGTATTTCCCTGACCATCAAAATCAGCCGGGAGATCACCGAAAGTAAAACCGGTTAGTTTGTTCCAGCCAAACAGCCTTTTACCAAATCCTATAGCAAAAACATCAACTCTCATTCCGGTCAGCTTGGCGGCAGCGAAATGTCCGAATTCATGTACGAATACCAGGACGCCTATTGTGATAATAAAATAAATGATATAACTCATTAATTAATGATCTCCTTGTAAAATTTAATAGCAAATTCTCTTGTTTTTCTGTCACACTCAATTATCTCTTCAAGACAGTCAATCTTTGTATTCTCAACTTTATTCAACGACTCTTTAATTATTTCCGGTATTTGCAGGAAATTTATGAGGCCTTTCAGAAACATATCAACCGCGATCTCATTAGCAGCATTCATAATACAGGGTGCATTACCCCCTGTATTCATAACATCATATGCCAGCTGCAGGCACTCAAATTTATTCAGATCAGGTTTATAAAATGTAAGGCTCTTTACTTCCGGTATATTTGTTTTGATGTTCTGTGACTTTAATCTTTTGGGATATGATAACGCATATCTTATAGGAAGTTTCATGTCCGGAATTCCAAGCTGTGCCTTTATTGATCCATCAATAAATTCCACCATTGAATGAATAATCGATTGTGGATGTACAACTACTTCTATTTTTTCGTTTGGAAACCCGAATAGCCAGTGGGCTTCAATAACCTCTAAGCCTTTGTTCATCATGGTTGCGGAATCAATTGTGATTTTATTTCCCATTTTCCAGTTTGGATGATTTAGTGCTTCAATAACAGAAACTTTTCTTAATCCATCCTTATCTCTGTTAAGAAAAGGTCCGCCTGACGCTGTAATTATCAGTTTTTCAATCTCGTTGAAGTTTTCCCCGACTATACATTGAAAAATTGCACTATGCTCTGAATCAATAGGAATAAGTTCCGAAGAGAACTCTTTTCCGAGCATTGTAATTAGTTCGCCGGCAACTACAAGAGTTTCCTTATTAGCCAAAGCAATCCGTTTTCCTCTTCTCATTCCCTGTATTGTTGGTCCTAACCCGGCGAAACCAACCAGAGCATTTACCAGTATATCATAATCACCACTGGCAGCTGCTTTTATCAATCCGGATTCCCCTGCAAATATCTCACACTGATCCTTTATCAGTGCTCTGAGTTCAGAAATGCGGCTTTTATCACTTATAACTACAAATGAAGGATGAAATTCCTCAATCTGCTCTTTTAACAACTTTATATTGGAATTTCCGGAAAGCCCTTCTATTTTGAAAAGATCAGGATATTCTCTAATTACATTGAGTGTGTTAACGCCAATCGAGCCTGTAGACCCTAGAACTAAAATTCTTTTCATTTAATGAAAACTACTTAATAATGTAAAACACATATCTTAATTTAATAATTCCTTATCAGAATATCTTTCCTTTCAGAATCTAAAAAAACCTGTGAGTAATTCCCAGGAGAAAGTTAATAAGTACGAGAATGTTGATGAATGTTACAGCATTATAAACCTTATTCAGCTTATTAGTTTCATTTTCGTGTAAGGCAATTTCGTTGTCGGGTGCATTTAATAGCAGTCTGAGTTTCTTTGCACTGGGTATTAACATCAGAAACACGATTAAAATGAGAATAATCATTAAAACCTGCTTTGTTACCAGCCAGTGATTGCTTGAAAATTCAAAAAAACTGTAGTACGGGAGCGCCGTAACCAGGAAAATTCCTGTAAGCAAAACTCCGGTCATACCTATTATGCCGGTAAGGTTAGCCACTTTAAGATAAGTACTGATCAGGTTCCTTTCTCCCGGTTTGCCCCTGGAACTGCTGATCTGACTTCGTAATATAAGATCCGCCGGAACAAAACCCAGCCATACAATTACTGAAAGGACGTGAAGGACTACTAAAATTGAATGTATAGTCATTCTGAAATTCCTATAAAATGCTTAATACTAAGAATTATAATGAATTATCCGTCAATATGAAATGATTTGAGCCATAAAGTTAGTTTGAAGATGAGAATTTAGACGATGAGTTTCTTTATCAAAAATCCAGAATAGGCCCACATTATCAGAACCCGGTAAATAACGATTCCAATTCATCAAGATTCTGATCATCCAGATTGAATGTTACATACTCTGCAAAATTATTAAGTACGACTACTGAATTAATGCTTGTATCTTTTGCTTCAAGATCAGCGATCCTTTTACAAACATTTTGATTGAGTATTTTTATTTCTTCGTACATATTGGAAAGATCAATCATTTCCCAGTCTGGCTTCTTACCTTCCTTCATCCGGAAATATTGTGCGAGCAGATACATAGACATAACTCTATACTGGGTTTCTTCCAGAGTAGAAAACGGTAGATGAAACCTGACCATCGGTTTTAACCTGCCCATTACTGTGCAGCCGCTGGTAGGCATAAGTATTCCAATTAAAGAACTTACACCATCCTGAAGTGAAGTTTCCTTTGCATAAGTTCTTTCGTTTGTTTCTATTACTAAATGAACTCTGTCATAAGAAGGAAAATTACTGAAGAACCTGATGATATTATCAAGATTAACAGCTACGGGACAGAACTCTTCATCTTTTCTGCTGCCGGGACAATGAGGGCATCTGAAGTTCTTGTACATAGCCCAATCAGGAAACCGGGTATCTGAATCAAGTACAACCGAAAGATCTTCAAGATTTATTTTAACGTTAAACTCTTTTTTGAGTCCATTTTCAAAAGAGAAAATATATTTAAAATTTAATACCCTGTTCTGTTTAACCATAATTTCCTTCGTCCAAAAGAAATATATATGAAACTGTGAGGCAAATTTATCAAAATTAAAACACAAAAGCATCAAAGCTAATTTCGTTTTTCCTCATCCTGTATGAATATCAATTTGCGGGCGTCAAAATATTCTATTCGCCTTTTGTTAATTGTGAATGACGGATCTCACGACGTGGTTCTCTGAATTTATTTTTGACTGCTATCATCATTAAAAATGCCACCTAAATTACTTTTAGTCTTTTAATTCATAAATCATTACTTTTCACCCGATATTTGAGTTACATATTTTATGGTATCATAATGAAAACATTTAAACTTTTATTCATCTTACTATTATTGCAATCGGTTCCTTTTAATGCGCAAAGCAAAGTCTTTATAAATGGATTCAGCATACTGCCTCCCTATGATGAACAGGTGAAAACATTTAATTACTATTCCGACGTGAAACTTCAGATTAATACTCCTTCGCCTGAAAAATTTGATCCTGCAAAACCGACTGCTATTGCTCTTTTTGCTTTACCTAACGGTAATACAACTGAGCAGACTTTTGGCAAGCGAATAAAAGAAGGTGAGGACTGGCATTATGATATTCAGCATATAGGCGCTCAGACAAGGTTTCTAAGAGAGAATATTGGTGATTATAACCTGGTTACAGTGTATCTTGAAACGTCTCAGACAAGCTGGCCTTCCTGGCGTGCTGCCCATAGTGATAACGCGGAATTGATTAAAGCAATGGTTGATTCAATTAAAAATATATTCCGGAATTATAACCCGCACATTATTCTTACCGGTCACAGCGGCGGCGGAAGTATGACTTTCGGATATCTTAACAGTGTATCAGAGATTCCTGTAAGCATTAAAAGGATTTCATTTCTTGACAGCAATTATGGATATGACAACACTCAGGGACCAAAGTTTCTGAACTGGCTGAACGCATCTACTGATCATTACTTAAGTGTAATCGCATATAATGACAGTGTTGCTTTGCTGAACGGAAAACCCATTGTGAGTGCTACCGGCGGTACCTGGTACAGAAGCAGATTAATGCAGAACTACCTTAAGCAGCATATGGAGTTTATTTCAGAAGAGACTGATGAATTTATAAAATATACCGCTCTGGGCGGACGTGTTAAATTCATTCTTAAAAAGAATCCTGAACAAAAAATATATCATACTGTTCAGGTTGAACTGAATGGTTTTATTCAGGGAATGCTTTCCGGTACATCATATGAAAGTATTGGATATACTTATTACGGACAAAGAGCTTACACTCAATATATCCAAAGCCATATCTACAAGTTTAAACAACTCACTATCCCTGTACGGCCCTCTAACTCAAAAACAGGATCTGAGTTTATGCAGTATGTATCAGAAATGACGTTTGAGCAACGGGAAGCAGAAATACTGAGTGAAATTTCGAAAGGAAATATTCCGGATTTTTACAGATATCTGAGAACCATCAGAACCAATTACAATGATGCTAAAGGGAAATCCTATAAATGCTATTACGAAGTAATGCCTGATTATCTTGCAATAGGCTCTGATGAAGATTACTGCCGTATTCCAATGGGACCCAAAACAGCGCAGACCATCGCAAATCAATTTGGTGCTGTGCTGCCTACACCCAAACTTGTGGATAACATTTATCTGAATTCAGATCTCAAAGTTTCACCGGTAACTTATGCACCGGTGGGTAATCAGAATGAACTCGTTTCAAAGTTTATTGAGCATAACGGTGCAGTTGAACAGCAAAGAATTTCAGCGGGTAAATCAGCGGGAATATTTATGGGAGGGACTAAAAAAGATGTGGTTCTAAGTAATAAAATCGTTGATCCCTCCAGACCTGATCACGTAGTAATTTATGGATGGCATAAACTTGATGGTTCTGCTATTCAGCCGGTTTATAACGGGCATATTGCCAGTTATGTGGATTATAGTCACGGGATAAGATTGCTGAATAAAGAAATTATACTTGATTCTACTGTTACAACTATTCCCGATCTTCTCAGAGATTCAATCAAATATAAAATTCTCAGCAATGAACCTGAACCAATGTATCAGCCAGGTTACTTCAAAGAACTCTACGTACCTGATCAGCCAAAATCATTTGGAGTAAGATCTGAATCAAGTACATCATTGAGACTAATAATAAAATCTGATACTTCTGTTACTACTTATAAGGTGAAGATCGGTAAAGATGGAAAGAATTTCGGAAAAACCGTTTATCTCAAACCAGATAACCTGATAATTTCGAATCTGCAGGAAGATTCATTATTCTTCATAAAAATTATTGCTTCAAATTCGAGTGGTGATTCTGCACCTTCAGAAGTGCTTGCATGTGTACCATCAGATGATACTCCCTCTTTTATTTTTGTTAATGGCTTCGACAGAAGCTCCACAGCTAATACCCTGGATTTTATCAGACAGCATGCAATTGCTTTTCATAAAGCCGGAGTAAATTCAATTTGTTCATCGACAAACGAAGCAGTGATTGATGGTTTATTTAAACTGGGTGATTATAGTTCAGCTGATTATATACTTGGAGAGGAAAGCACTGCAGATGAAACATTTAATTCCGGTGAACAAAAACAAATAATGCAGTTTCTTACAGATGGTGGAAATTTATTTGTTAGCGGAAGCGAGATTGCATGGGACCTTGATTATAAAGGATCAGCATCAGATAAATACTTTATAAATAACTTTCTGAAAACAAAGTATGCCGCTGATGCTCCCAATGGACAATCGGGTGTTTATTATAAGGCTGAAAGTGTAAGTTCAATTATATCCGATACAACTCCCTTTTTTTTTGATAACGGCACCCAGGGAACAATCAACGTAAAGTGGCCTGATCTGCTGAAATCTGTCTCAGGTGGAAATGGTTTATTAAAATATACCGGTGTGGATACATCAGCAGGCTTTGCCGGAATAAATTATAAAGGGGGCTTTTCTACGGGTACAAAGCCAGGTAGTCTGGTTGTCTTTGGTTTTCCTTTTGAAACTATTTATCCTCAGTCCAAAAGTGTAGAAATTGCTAAAAGCATAACTGGTTTCTTTGGTATTAATACTTCCGTGAGTACAAATGATAATTTATCAGCAAAAGAATTTTACCTGGCACAAAATTATCCTAATCCATTTAATCCTTCAACCAGGATAAGATATCAGCTGCCCGGGTCAGGACATGTATCTTTAAGAGTGTTTGATATTCTGGGTAAAGAGGCTGCATTGCTGGTTAATGAAGAACAAACATCCGGAAGTCATGAAGTTGAATTTAATGCTTCTTCACTTTCAGGCGGGGTATATATATATCAACTCACTTGCGGGTCAGATTCACAATCAAAAAAGTTCCTTCTTCTGAAGTAATCACTGACGCGGTATGCAGTATAGTAAATACGATCTATTGAGAAAGGAATCTTACCAGGCCTCCCCATCTGCTGTCCACTTTAAATTGGTACTTTTCAAAGAAATCAGGCAGCAGGAATTGTGTGGTAATTACTTTTATTCCTTCTGAGAGCATTCTGCTGCAGAAATCTTCCAGTAAAGCTCCTCCAATACCGCGCCCCCGTAAAGGAGATGCCACAATAATCCCTTCCAGGTGAGCTACGTTAGTATCTGATACTTTATAACAGATACCGCCGTTAACACTTTCCTGATTTTCATCATCAGTGATAATAATGAACTGATCTTCAGTAGTAACATTAACAGGATAATCATCAAGTATGAACATTCTATATAAACTTCCTACCTCAAAAGGTGATACTGCTTTTCTTATATCGTGCTGTATTTCTTTATTATCCTTTATGCTTGTCTTTACTAACAGGTTTCGATTTTCATCCTCACCAACTTTAATCAATTCCATTTGAAGCGGTTTAAGTACTTCAGGAAATACTATTTTACTGAAAACCACCCGGTCATCAGGATTACTTAATACTTCCTGTAATTCCGATAGTTCTATTAATCTGGTGGCAGGCTCATCAGGATGTATAAACATCATTTCGATGAGGTTATGAAGCTTTACTTTTACCTCTTCGCAGCATTCAGCAAAATAGGTCTGTTTATAAAATTCATATCTCATTACTTCAGGAAAACGTTCAAGGTGATATAACCAATAGAGCTTTTTTATAAATTGATCTTTGGCTCCTGAGGTAGATCCGGGATTGGCTTCGATCCATTCATTGTATCTTTGTATTGCACTTAAGAATGACAGTCTGGAATATGGTGCCTCATTTAATGCGTTGAGGAAAATCTCCAGTTTGCCCGATATATTCATTTCAACATTAATTGGGTCAGAATTTATTTCTGTTTTCATTGTATTCAAAAACAGAACGGCTTCTTCAAAATCAAATGCTTCCATTATAGCATCAAAAATCCATTCTATTTTTATTACTTCTTTATTCCAGGGGTAATTGGCTGTAGTCTGATTATAAAAATTTTTAATAATGGGTTTCATGAGGGATAATGTGTTTTTGTATTTCTCCCATCCGCTCAAAGAAAGTATATAGGAATTTTCTTTAAAGTCAGGATCAGGTACAACCACATTGGAAGGACTAATGCTTCCGGGTACTATCTGTTTACCGCTTGCCTTCCAGGCAATAAAAAAAGCCTTAAGTGCACGTACAAATAAAAGTTTCCATCTGAATTCATCCCTATATGACAGGTTTGAAATTCTGGTACAGGAATACTCCCTTATTTTATCCCAGGCCGAGAGTTCATTTATAAACAGTAATGATAAAGCTCCTAAAGATGAGCGGTAATTGCCGAATTTAGGGAGTACTGAAGACCGGCCTGGATAACCTGCAATTTTGATCATCCAGAACATAGTTTCGCGTACTGCTACTTTTGCAATATCATCTTTAACAAGCAGCATAATATCAAAATGTTTGTCACTCAGGGTATTTATGCTTAAACGGTATAAATAAACATTATGCGGAGATAGAATCTTTGAAATCCATATTCCATGCTCCGGAATAGATTCAAGATGAAACTTCTCTTCTTCAAAGATGAGGAATAATGCTTCATCTAAGAATGTTGAAGTGGTAAGTATTTTCTCTATACGCTGAATCTCTTCTGCTGAAAAGCCTTCCTGGTAAGTTATTCGCTTTCTCCAGTTCTCAATATTCCTTGCTGCTGCGGAATGATGAAATGTAGATTCAAACCAGGTAGCGAGATTATTAAATAGCTCTGCTGCGTATTGTGATAAAGCGGGCTCCTGTTTCAGAAGTATCCAACTGATAAGCTCTTCTCTTACAGTACTATAATAAAATCTGTTATTCTTTGTAAAGTTAACAAGCAACTCCAGAATTCTTTTAAATTGAAGGACTGTTACAGAGCCTGCCGGCCAGTGGATTGTATTGCGGTATGCCTCAAGCCTTTGTCTTAACGCTTCAAGTCTGCTTCGCTCTATGTTCATCTTTGACATTTCTTCAATGCTGTCTTTATCCAGAAATGGCAGACCAGAGTTGACAAATGCAGGAAGATACTGGCTATAATCCATTTTAGGTTCATCAAACAACAGAATACGGTAGGCGAGGCTCCGTATTTCAAATTCTTTATGCAGAGCCAGTGCTTCAATCCTTCTCCTTATCAAAGAGGAAATCCTGTGAGTCTCGGTATATAAAGCTTTCTCCAGCCACTTTACTGAAGCCAGAGCTGTCCGTCCTTTACCGAACATTGCCGCAATAGCAAATTTGTTTATCTCCTTCAGTTTTGAGTTATGGATCCTGTTAAAAAAATGATCCTGAGGTAATTCGCTGTACTCAGAGGCAAGAAATACCTGCGAGGAAATATTCACAAATTCAGAATCCCACCCATCCTTACAATAAGCAAAGTTAATGAGTGAGATATTGCCTGTCCAAAGCATCGGCTGCCTGATCAATATTCCAAGATCAACCTGGTCAGTGTTAATGATATATTCAAAATCTCCGATCTGAAGACGGTCTGTTTTATAGTTCATTTTTATAGGAAGAAAACTGTCTGTCAGTTTGTTATATAATCCATTATTCTGACCCTTAATTTCATACTCTGTAATCGCAAGATCCCTGAATACCCAGCGCGGTATAATTATTTTATAATCATCTATTTTATATTCCAGACTCGTATAACTGTACATGCGGTTTATTTCATGTTTGAAATTCTCCTGTATGTTCTTTCTTCTGTAAGTTCCCTTTGCTGTCAGTTCCCCTTCAGCTTCACTGAAATCCCTGTCAATAATTGTAAAATCAATTATTCTTTCAAATGGAGCAAACTCTTTGTTGGCTGATGCAACTATTGGCTGAAAGAATTCTCTTATCTTCTTTTTCGATTCTGCTTTCGCAAGCACTTCATCATCTCTATCGGGCACAATTAGCAATGTATTATAACCCATCCCATCGCCTACTAAGAATGTTCTCTTAAATCCGGGAACATTTTCAAATACTTTTTCTATCCGGCGGGGAGCGATTGTCTGACCTTTTATATTTTTATATATGTCCTTAACCCGGTCAATTATATAATAATGTCCATTCTTATCAACTTTAAACAGATCACCTGTGGGAAGCCAGTACTCGGAATTAACGTCAGTTTCTGAATCGAGATATCTTGCAACATATGGACCGGATATTTCCATTTCACCATTCTCAGTAAATCGTGTTTTGATCCCGGGCAGGGGAACACCAACCGAGTTGGGAATATAATCTCCCGGAGGAGTCATACTGATACCTCCTGTGGCTTCAGTCATTCCGAATCCGCTGCATAGTTCAACATTATGGTTATGAAAGAATGAAAATACTTTCGGTTCCAGATAACCCGCTGCAGATAAACCCCATCTCAATCTTTGTCCGACAAGATTATTAAAAAGATTATGATCTTTGGATTGATGCGACTCCTCCAAAAATTTATCTCTGATCTGAACCCATCTTAATGGAATACTGATTAATCCTGTGGGATGCAGTTTCTGCATTAACTTCAACAATGTTTCAACAGAGGGATTACCTGCAAATACATATGTACCGCCCCAGAACAGCATTCCCATCAGCTCAAGATAACGTCCAAATGTATGAAACAAAGGAAGATAACATAGGAGCAGTTCATTTTCGCCCACAAAGGGCAGAGCTGCGGCCCGTGCAAATCTTTTTGTAATAACATTGAACTGAGAGAAGCAAACCCCTTTTGCTAATCCTGTACTGCCGGAAGTGAAAAGGATTGTTGCTGTATCATCCAATTCAAGTTTTTTCCTTTTCTCAAGTATATTTTCCGCATCATGTACATCAAGAACTGAAAGGGCTTGTTCAAGAAGATGGTATTTACCTTTGGGCTCAAGCTTCTCGAAACCCGCATATATGATTATAAGTCCGGGAAATGATTCTTCCTTTACCTTCAGGAGAGTATTTAATCTGTTTACTGAATCAGTTACTGCAATGTTGATTTCTATTTTCTTAAATATTTCTGTAAGTACATCATTACCAAAGTGAATATTAAGAGGTGAATTGAGGATATCATAACTCAAACAGGCAAGATCACAGCAGGCTCCCTCGAGAGTATTTTCAGAATAAATAGCAACTCTCGGCTGCTCTGTTAGTGAATAGAAAAGCGCAGCCAGTTGTCGGGTTCTTTTATCAACCCATTTGTATGAGTAACTAGATATCTTTTCTCCGTCAGCAACTTTAAAGAATATTCTCTCGGGATGAAGATTAACCCTCTGATCAAAAAATGATTTAAAGTTATAATTGGAAATTCTGATCGCACTGAAAGTAGTTTCTGCCCATCTTATTTTCTCATCATTTGAAAGCTTTTGAAGAAATTTAGGTAAACGTGTTATATCAAGATACTTATGCCAAATCTTCTTTGTGAAATCATCTTTTTTATTTGCTGCAATAAGAACTTCAGCCCGATTAAGTACCTCGGAAGCAGTTATGTTTCCATTATTCTGCCAATCATTCAGTAAAGAAGCTAGTTGTTCAGTTTTGGTTTCTTCCATAAATTTATGCGATTTACTTTATTTCAACTAATTTAATTAAATTTCCATTTAGTAATAAGAACATTCTTAAACTGTGGTGATCTGTCTTTTCAGTATTCTAAGTGTGCCAATTTAAGAACATCAAAGATGCAAAAAAGATTCGCCTTCATTGACCTTCATAAAGGCTGGTCATTAATATTAATGATTGAGACCCATATCTTCAATGCAATGCTTATGCCTGCTGTGAAGGAATACGGCTGGTTTAGTGTGCTGAATTTTATAAATGGACTCATTGCCCCCTCATTCATCTTTATTTCCGGTTTCGCATTTATGATCGCCAGTCAGAGAAAAATGGATGAATTCAGAAAATTCAAATACCAGTTCTGGCGGCAGCTGGGGCGCATAGCACTTATTCTAATCGCTGGCTATCTGCTTCATATGCCTTATCTTTCTTTGGATAAAATGCTGGCAAACCAGACAAATGATGAAGTAATAAATTTTCTTAAAGTAGATGTATTACAATGCATTGCAGTATCACTCCTTTTTCTATTTCTATTAAGAATCTTCATCAGAAAAGATAAAGTTTTTAATTATGTTCTAATCTTTTCAATGCTTATAATACTGGCTTCATCTCTCTTCTTCTGGAAGACAGATCTTACTTCTGTAATGCCTCTATTCTTTGCAAATTATTTTAACACTTTACACGGATCCTTATTCCCTGTATTCCCCTGGTCGGCATTCATGATTACCGGAGCATTAACCGGAATGCTTTTTATTCAGGCTCGTGCTGAAAACCGGGAGAAGGATTACTTTAAGGCTTCATTCTTAATATGTGGTATCACTTCAGTAGCATCCGGAATATTACTTTTCCCCGGAGTATTACCGGAAATCATTCCTAACCCTGTTTTCTTCCTGATGAGAGCTGCACTTGTGATGTTGGTATTAGTTTTCTTCTGGTACTATGAAAGAAAAAGAAATACTGAAGCATCTTTTGTATTGGATATCAGCCGTGAATCGCTTCTTGTTTATTGGCTTCACCTTCAGATTATTTACCGGAAATTCTGGGATGATCAAAGTCTTAACTCAATAGTAAATATGAGTTGGAATATATGGCAGGCGATCGGAGCGACAGTACTATTAATACTATTAATGTATATCTGTGCTAAACTCTGGGGTACGTTCAAACTGAAATACACTTCTCAGGCGAGGACTCTTGTCATACTCTCCGTAATTATTATAAGTTTAATTTTTCTCTTTAATTGATAATACCTCTTTGATCGGTGAATGTAACTCATCCTTATACATTTGTATAATTGTAAGTATACATAAAAGAGAAACTATGGGGCTTTGAGTGTATAACTTAAATTTATACTATTCAACTTCCTTGTACTGGAATTATTGATCTCAAAGAGAACATCTTTTATAAGGCAGAGCCCCTCATCATCCTTCCTGCAATAATATATTGCAACTTCAGCATATAGTTTATTATAATTCTCAGGAATTGTAATTTCTGTCAGAATATCCGTCGCATTGATATTTTGTTCAATGAGGTAAGCTCCGTCTTCAGTAAATATTCTCATCTGATTTGGAGCAAGATCATTTAATTTATATCCGGAAGGTAGTGCAAGATTCAACCGCACCGCTCGTGCAGCCTTTATATTCTGATTATGGATTTCCACAATATCTTTGTAATCACTTCGGTTAAAAACAAATTTTCTTCTGTTCAGTTTATCAAGATTCTTAAGTACAAGTGTAGATACTATCCTGCTTTTTATATCAATGACTCTAATCAAATCATTATTGGTATCAGCTATATACAGTTTGCGTTTCGCATAGGAAATACCTCCCGGTTCATTAAATGAGGCATCACGCAGAGTGCCGTTTTTTATCCCCTCTTTACCTGTACCGGCAAAAGTCATCAGGAATTTATTCTCAGGATCAAGCACTTTAATTTTATTGTTGTATGTATCTGCCACATACAGCAGACCCTCTACAAAGACAATTCCTAAAGGATGCTGCAGTCTTGCACTTCTCCGGTTCCCATCCTCATCCCCAAACACGAAAAGTCCCTGGCCAATAAGCGTTTTCACTTCACCTCCTTCAATCATATCAATTGACCGGATCGCGCTCACCTCACTATCAGCAACATATAAAATCTTTCCGTGAGCAGTAATTCCGCTTGGCTGGGCCAACGCAGCATTTCTAAGTAAATCATCTATGAGATCCTCATGCCCTGATCCTGCATGCAGCTTTAGTTTACCAGTACCTGTATTTAAAACCCAAACCTGATGAGAACCTGCATTCGTGATAAATAAATTCCCCTGATTCCAGGTAAGATCCCATGGCGAATTCAACGGAATAGTTAACGCATCTCTCTCAAAAGTCCTGGCATATGACTGCTCACCAGTACCCGCAATGGTTTGTACAGTTCTCGAATTAAGGTCCGCTTTTCTGATTACATTATTATCGGTATCAGCGATATATAAATCATCACCTATGGCAGTGACGCCCTGAGGATTATTAAACTCTGCATCTTCGAAAGGGCCGTCATTATTACCAATAATGCCTGAACCAACTACGTCCAGAATGTTTCCATTCAGGTCGGAAATTATTATACGGTTATTGTTAGAATCACTTATATATAGCCTGCCGGTTTTAGCATCGGCGTATACTTTTCCGGGGAAATTAAGAATAGATTTTGTTTTCTTATCTGTTTCAGGGCTGAGAGTGAGTGGAGTTTTATCTATGGAATCTCCGAACTTCTGAACCAGATTATTTATTAATGGATCAAAGAAATCGTATACTCCTTCACCGGATCGGTAATTTACAATGTTACCTTCCGGATCAATCAGAATCAGTGTCGGCCATGCTTTCGCTTTGTACAAATTCCAAACCTGAAATTCTTTATCGTTAATTACCGCATGCTTAATATTATATCTAAGAATTGCCTGACGAATATTTTCCGTACTTTGTTCAGTAAGAAATTTAGCAGAGTGGACACCAATTACTGCAAGCTGTTCCTGATATTTATCCTCAAGCTTTCTGAGATCAGGCATAATGTGAATGCAGTTTATGCAGCAGTATGTCCAGAAATCCAAAAGAACAATTTTGCCCTTTAGCCCAGATATACTAAACGGTTTACTGGTATTAAGCCATTCAAGTCCTTTTGGAAATTCAGGCGCCTTATTCTTAGTCTCTGCAGCGGAATAGGCTGTGCTGGTTACCAGAAATAATATTATATAAAGGAGTGATTTGGTTTTCATAGTTACCTGACATGAAAACAATTATACAATTTCTAAAGTTGCATAATGACTTAATATTCAGAATTGTAAAGCCAGATACATAAGTAAAGAAAACCGTTATAACACAAGATCTTGTTTCGGAAGGCCTTAAATAAGGATGATGATATCAATTAGTTCCGGTTAATCTAAAGAGTGAATCGTCATACTCCTTCAGCAATCTTTCAAAGAGCTCACTGACAGAGGGAATGTCATTTATAAGTCCGATGCCCTGTCCGGCTTCCATTAATCCATTACTTTCATCACCTTCAAATATACCTATCCGTTCACGTTTAGCACCAAGAAGTTCTTTAAGCACATTTGTATCAGCACCTTTGGATTCTGCATCAAGAATTCTATCCGTAAATTCATTTTTCAGAGTTCGTACTAGTCCGATCTTCTTAAATATCAACGTTGTATCATTCTCTACGGATTCCGAAATCTTCTTTTTATAGTTCGGATGTGAGGAAGATTCCTGAGTAACCGCGAACCTTGTACCCAGCTGAACTCCCTCTGCACCTAATGCCATTGCGGCTAAGATGCCTGCTCCTGTTGCTATCCCCCCTGCAGCAATTACGGGTATTTTGATTGTGTTTACCAGGTTAGGGATCAGAGTAAAAGTCGTCAGCTCATCTGCTCCATTATGTCCTCCGGCCTCAACACCTTCACCAACTACTGCATCACAACCAGAGGATTCCGCTTTCTGCCCAAATTTTGAAGAAGGAACAACATGTACAACAGTCATTCCGGCATCTTTAAATTTGACAATGTGCTTACCGGGATGACCAGCCGAGGTAAAAACAATTCTAACATTTTCCTCAATTGTCACTTTGATCAAATCTTCTACATCTCCCCGTAAAAGAGGAATATTCACACCAAATGGCTTTATGGTAGCAGCTCTGCATTTTTGTATATGTTCTCTGAGAAGATCCGGCTTCATAGATCCGGCACCAATTAGTCCTAAACCACCACATATAGAAACTTCTGAAGCCAGGCGCCATCCAGCAGTCCATACCATCCCGGCCTGAATAATGGGGTATTGAATCCCAAATAACTCTGTTATGCGGTTCTTTAATTTCATTGTTTTCTTTCCTACGTTGGAAATCTATGTGATGCTGGAATAAAAGTCAATTTCACATTTATTTTATCAAAACCGCACCTGATTCTCAGTTGTTTATATGTACTCTGCAAAAAATATGCTATCTTAATATTTAATCCCGGAAAATATTCAGTAACGTATACTTTCCAGGGGATCCCCCGGGCAGCGTTATTCGTTAATTGATATTCATGGGCATTTTAATTAGTTTTACATTTTAATTTTTTAAAAAAGGATTAAAAAAATGAGGGCAATTATACCAGTAGCCGGCATTGGCAGCAGGCTTAAACCGCATACTTACTCAATACCAAAAGTGTTGATAAATGTAGGAGGGAAACCAATATTAGGTCACATTATCGATAAACTTCTGTGTGAAGGAATTGATAGAGCGACTTTTGTAATCGGGCATCTTGGAGAGATGATAAAGGAATATGTAAAATCTACACATCCATCCATGAATGCAAGCTTTGTTGAACAGAAAGAAGCACTGGGGTTGGGACATGCAATCTATACTGCAATTCCGACTTTCGATGACAAAGAAATTTTTATTATTTTGGGTGACACTGTTTTTGATGTTAATTTAACCGAAGTCTTTAAGAATAAACAAACATCGCTAGGTGTTAAAACAGTGGAAGATCCCGCCAGATTTGGTGTTGCAGTTTGCGAAAACGGAAGGATAACCAAACTGGTTGAAAAACCAAAAACATTGGTGTCTAAATTAGCCCTCGTTGGATTGTACTATATTTCTAATGCTGATTCTCTGGTATCGAGTTTAAATACACTTGTTGAAAAGGACATAAGAACAAAAGGTGAACTTCAGCTTACAGACGCCTTGCAGCTGATGATAGAGAACGGTGAGAAAATTACCACATTCCCTGTTGAAGGATGGTATGATTGCGGAAAACCGGAGACATTATTATCCACCAATCAGCATATCCTGGATCATCAGGGAAACCGGATTGACCTGAAGTCAGTTGTAGTTAATCATCCTGTGTTTGTTGCTCCCGGCGCATTGGTTACAGATTCAGTTATTGGTCCCTATGCAACTATTGCTGAAGGTTGTATAGTAAAAGACTCGATTATTAAAAATTCAATTCTTGGTGAGGGATCTAAAATTGAATGCGCAATGCTTGAGGATTCCATAATCGGAAACTCAGCGGTTATAAGAGGAAATTTCAGAAGATTAAATGCGGGTGATTCCTCAGAGATAGAATTTTTCTAATAAATAAATGATCTAATAATATAAGGTAAATAAAAAATGTCATATTTTTTTACATCCGAATCAGTCTCGGAAGGTCATCCGGATAAAGTGGCTGATGCAATATCAGACGGTGTGTTAGACGCTATATACGCAAAAGATCCCCAGGCAAGAGTTGCCTGCGAGACTTTTGTGACGACCGGACTGGTGCTCGTTGGTGGAGAAATTACAACTAAGGCTTATGTTGATATTCAGGAGGTTGTAAGAAGGACTGTTGAGCAGATTGGTTATACAAGCGCAGATTATAAGTTCGATTCAGAATCGTGTTCAGTTCTTAATGCAATCCATTCTCAGTCTCCTGACATTGCAATGGGAGTTGATAAAGGCGGCGCAGGTGATCAGGGATTAATGTTTGGTTATGCATGCGATCAGACTGAAGAGTATATGCCAATGCCCATTGTACTTGCCCATAAGCTTGTAAAAAGACTTGCCGAGATCAGAAAAGCAAATAATGGAACTATGCCATACCTTCGTCCGGATGCAAAATCACAGGTTACCATTGAGTATAGTGAAGATAACAAACCCCTCAGAGTTGATACCGTTGTAATATCCACTCAGCACGATGGCGATGTTTCACAGAAAAAGATTAAAGATGATGTTATTGAATGTGTAATTAAGAATGTTATACCTTCGGAACTGATTGATAACAAAACTAAGTACTTCGTTAATCCTACAGGCAGATTTGAAATTGGCGGTCCTCATGGCGACAGCGGATTAACAGGACGCAAAATTATTGTTGATACTTACGGCGGATGGGCTCCTCACGGAGGCGGTGCATTCTCAGGAAAAGATCCTTCCAAAGTTGACAGAAGCGCAACTTATGCTGCACGTCATATCGCTAAAAACATTGTAGCTGCTAAATTGGCCAAAGAATGTCTGGTTCAGGTTGCATATGCGATCGGAGTTGCAAAACCTGTTTCAGTTTATGTTAATACAAATGGCACGGGTGTAATTGCTGATAAAGAAATAGCCAAAATGGTTATGAAAGAGGTTGATCTTACACCAAAAGGAATTATTGAAAGACTGAAACTGAGAAGACCAATATATCAGAAAACTTCATCATATGGTCATTTCGGTCGGAACGATAAAGATTTCACCTGGGAAAAATTAGATCTGGTCCCAGTATTTAAAAAATATGCAAAAAAGTAACGGAGACTTTATTAATGGATTTTAAACAAGGTCAGTATAAAGTAAGAGATATAAGCCTAGCCGCAGAAGGCAGAATGAAAATTGAATGGGCAGAATCAAGAATGCCTGTGCTCATGGCTTTAAGAGAAAAATATAGTAGGACAAAACCGCTTAAGGGCTACAAAATTGCCGGATGCCTTCATGTCACAAAAGAAACAGCCGTTTTGATTGAAACACTTAAAGCTGCAGGCGCAAAAGTTAGCTGGAGCGGATGCAACCCCTTATCAACCCAGGATGATATTGCTGCCGCACTGGCTAAAAATGGTATCGAGATATATGCATGGCATGGAATGAATGTAAAAGAATTTTACTGGTGCATCGAAAGAACACTCGATATGAAACCAAACCTTACACTTGATGACGGTGCCGATCTTATTTTTACGGTACACAACAAGCATAAAGAATTAGCTTCAAATATAATCGGTGGAACTGAAGAAACCACAACAGGTGTACACAGGTTACGCGCGATGGCTGCAGATAAAAAGTTACTTTACCCTGTGATAGCAGTTAATGACGCAGAAACCAAATGGGATTTTGATAACGTTTACGGAACCGGACAGTCATCTATAGATGGTATTTTAAGAGCAACATCAGTATTACTTGCTGGTAAGAATTTTGTGGTAGCAGGATATGGACACTGCGGACGTGGATGCGCGGACAGAGCAAAAGGATTAGGCGCGAATGTTATAGTTACTGAAATTAAACCTACCGCTGCATTAAAAGCAACCCTCGAAGGTTACCAGGTTATGCCAATGGATCAGGCTGCAAAGATAGGTGATATATTTATAACTGCTACCGGAGTTAAAGATGTTATTACCAAAAAGCATTTCGAGAAAATGAAAAGCGGCGCTATCGTATGCAATACCGGTCATTATGACTGCGAAATCAATATTCCTGATTTGGAAAGCATAATGAAAGCTAAAAGAACTGTTAGACCAAATAATGAAGAATATACACTTCAGGATGGAAGAAAAATATATTTACTTGCTCAGGGAAGATTAGTCAACCTCGCAGCTGCTGAAGGACATCCGTCTGAAGTTATGGATATGTCATTTGCAAACCAGTTTATGTCGCAGCTCAGATTAGTCAGCGTTGATAAGCAGGGAATTACGCTTGATCCTGATGTATATGATATTCCGGTTGAACAGGATCAGGAGATCGCAGGCGTTAAATTAAGAACTCTTGGTTATAAGATCGATAAACTTTCTAAGGAACAGGAGCAGTATATAAACGACTACTCCGCAGGAACCTGATAATAAAGTAAAAGTTCAGACTTATAAATCCCCTGCAAATAACAGGGGATTTTTTTTTATATGTATCTTGATATATTACTCAAAAAGGAAGGAGCTTAAATGTTTAAGGGTACTGGTACTGCGCTGCTTACTCCATTTAATGAAAATAACGAAGTTGATTTTGATTCCTTAAAAAAATTTATAACACTGCAGCTGGAAAATAATATAGATGCGCTTATTATTCTCGGCACCACCGCTGAATCGCCTGTTATAGATCATAATGAAAGGGAAAAGATAATCGCGTTTGCGTGTGAACAAGCCCAGGGGAGAATGAAAATTATAATTGGTACGGGTACCAATGACCCCAGGGATGTTGTTGAATACAATAAAACTGCTGAAAAGTTTAATGCAGATGGAGTTTTGGTAGTTAATCCTTATTATAATAAAGGTACTCAGGAAAGTCTTCTTAAACATTATCAATATATTTCAGAAAGAACCGACCTGCCCATTCTATTATATAATGTTCCTTCACGCACAGGCATGAATCTGTTACCGGAAACTGCCGTTAAGATTCATGAAGCATGTAAAAATGTAGTCGCTATAAAAGAAGCCAGCGGTAATATTTCGCAAATAGCCCATCTGTTTTCTATTAAACCAGAGAGCCTTAAAGTGTTTTCAGGCAATGATGATCAAACTCTGCCTATTATGGCTCTGGGAGGAAACGGCGTTATATCTGTTTTTTCTAATACATTCCCCGCTGAAATGAGGAGTATAACAAGTGCTATATTAAATAATGACTTTAATACCGCAAGAGAGTTAAATAATAAATATCTTCACATGATGAATGCTCTTTTTGTGGAAACTAGTCCTGCACCATTGAAGTATGTAGCATCGAAGATGGGCTTATGTAAAAATATACTCCGCCTTCCGCTTGATGTGGTAAGTGAAAAATCAGAAGGAATTCTTGATGAAGCTCTTAGTGTATTCGAAACTAATCTGAGGCACTGATGGAAAAAAAATTCAGTTACGGAGTAATTGGCTCAACCGGAAGATTAGGTATTGAAGTTATCAATGTTTTCTCTGAAAAACATCACCGCCTTGTTTATACGCGTAGTATAGAAGGTGATAAGAATGAAGAAAACCCTCAAATTCTGATTGATTGCTCATTGCCAGATGCATTTGAAACTAACCTGTCGCTCGTGCATGAATTTAAAGTTCCACTAATAATTGCTGTTACAAATCTTAATGAGCAGCAGTTGGAGAAATTACAAAAATTGAGCAGTGATGTACCGGTTGTGCAGAGTTATAACTTTTCTATAGGTATACAGATCCTCCTGAAACTTGCCTCTGCGGCAAAAGACATTATCCCTGAATGGGATGTTGAGATTGAAGAAGTTCATCACCGTTTTAAACTGGATAAACCATCAGGTACAGCTAAAATGATTAAGCAGCTTTTTACTGAGAAGGATGTTCCGGTTTCTTCTTTAAGATTAGGGAATGTTCCCGGAGATCATACTGTATATTTTGGCGGACTTGGAGAAGTTCTTTCAATAAAACATAGTGCAATATCCAGAAGAACATTTGCTGAGGGCATATTAAGAAGCGCTGAATTTATTCTGAAAAAGAAAAATGGTTTTTATAACTTTACCGATGTTATCTTCGGAACAGATCAACCTCAATAAACAGGAGAAGTTAAGTTTATGGATTCATATGAGATTATTAATTATATATCTAACTCAGTAAAAAAAACTCCCGTAAAAGTATATCTGAAAGGTAATCTTAAGGAGATTAATTTCGCAGAGCTTGATTTCTTCGGCAATGATAGCTTTGGGATCCTCTTTTGTGAGCATGAACAATTTCAAATATTCTTAGAGAAGCATAAAGATAAAATAGAAAAATATCATTTTGAGAATGTAAAGCGGAACTCAGCTATTCCTCTTGCTGATCTCACTAAATATAATTGCAGAATTGAGCCGGGTGCAATTATCAGAGATATGGTTGAGATTGGCGATAATTGTGTAATTATGATGGGGGCTGTTCTTAATATCGGGGCTGTGATAGGTGAAAGAACAATGATTGATATGAATGTGGTTGTGGGGGGACGCGCGATAGTTGGAAAGAACTGTCACATCGGTGCAGGTGCGGTACTTGCAGGTGTGATAGAGCCTCCCAGCGCAGACCCTGTGATAATTGGGGATGATGTGCTTATTGGAGCAAATGCTGTTGTACTGGAAGGAGTTAAAGTAGGGAACGGAGCAGTTATAGCTGCCGGCTCTGTTGTTGTGAAGGATGTTGAACCTTTTTCAGTAATGGCCGGCATACCCGCTAAGATGATCAAAAAGGTTGATGAAAAAACAAAGAGCAAAACCCAGCTTATGGATGCCTTACGCAAATTATAAACCGGTGAACCTAACAATATTGTATTGTTCGCAGCAGGTCATCGGGTTCGAAAAATAAATTACTACTATTATCAAGAGGCATTATGAAACACTTCAAATTTACTGCTCTAATTAAAGAGGGTGACGGAGGCGGTGCTTATGTTGAAGTTCCCTTCGATGTTGAAAAAGAGTTCGGAAGGAAAAGAGTGAAGATCAAAGCCACTTTCAACAATGAGCCTTACCGCGGATCACTTGTAAGAATGAATACTGCCTGCCACTTGTTGTTAATCAGAAAAGAAATCAGAAGTAAGATCGGTAAAGATATCGGCGATGAAATAGTAGTTACTATTGAAGAGGACACTGATCCGCGGGTAGTGGAAATTCCTGATGATGTTCTTCAGGTTTTTTCAAAATATAAAACTCTCAGGGATAAATTCGAAAAGCTCTCCTACACACATAGAAAAGAATATATCACATGGGTTGTTGAAGCCAAAAAGGAACAAACACGTAAATCAAGAATTGAGAAGATGTTAGAAATGCTTTCAGCTAAGTAAAAATGAAAGAAGTTAATATTCAATGAGCATCATAGTTCAGAAGTACGGCGGCAGCAGTGTTGCAGATGTTGATAAGATACAAAAGATTGCAGAGATGATAGCCGTAACTAAAAGACAAGGCAATGACGTTGCGGTTGTTGTATCCGCGATGGGTAAAACAACCAACTCCCTTATAGATATGGCTAAGAGTATTTGTGAACACCCGCCGGGACGCGAAATGGATATGCTGTTAAGTACCGGGGAAAGAATAACAATGTCTCTGCTATGCATTGCTCTTACTAAATTGGGAATTGATTCAATTTCATTAACCGGCTCGCAGGCAGGTATAATCACCAACTCAAGGCACAATGATGCAAGAGTTATTGAAGTACGTCCATTCCGTGTGCAGGATGAACTTTCAGAAGGGAAGGTGGTTGTGATCGGCGGATTTCAGGGAGTAAGTTATAAGCGTGATATTACTACACTCGGCAGGGGAGGTTCAGATACTTCAGCTATTGCCCTTGCAGCAGCCCTGAATGCAGAAAGATGTGAAATATATTCTGATGTTGATGGAGTATATACCACTGATCCTGCTCTGGTAAAAAATGCCCGGCACCTTTCCGAAATATCTTATCAGCAGATGCAGGAAATGAGTATGGCCGGTGCAAAGGTATTAAATTCGCAGGCAGTGCAGTTCGCGAAAGAAGCTAATATTGCAATCTATGCCAGAAGTACTTTCGAACCAGGAAGAGAAACAATTATACGTAAGCTCTCTCCGGGAATTACTAAGGGTATTAAATCAGTCGTCTACGAGCAGGATATTGTTCGGGTTGTGCTCTTTAAACCCAAACAGCATTTTCAGGATCTGCTGAGATCATTTGAAGCACAAAATATTCAGTATAAAGAATTAAATTATTTTGTATCTGAAGATATTCACAACAGCGACAAGGTATCATTCGTGATCTCTTACAAAAATCTTTATGCATGGAAAAGTATTCAGAAGGATCTTTCAAATAAATACGGCAATGATATACATTTTGATTTTAGCCTGGGTGCTGTTTCGCTCATTGGGGAAGGCTTAAATGATAATGGGGAGCTTCTCATTGAAGCATTAGATCTGTTCAAAAAGCATAATGTTGAGATATATAATCTTAACACCACATCCTTCAGAATTTCTTTTTTGATGAAGAATGAAGATGTAAAAAGATCTGTTCAGCTCTGCCATGAAAAATGGATTGTGTAAAAACAAAAGCTCCAAGGCAAACCTGGTGAGGTTTTGAGAAATAGTAAATTAAAACACTCCCGCTATTTCGGTTCCGCACTTAAAGCACTTACCATTTTTTACTTTATTAAAGTAAATACTATGCCAGTCGCGCCTGATTAATTCTTCTTTACAATAAGGACAATAAGTAGTCTGCCCATCGGGATCATGTACATTTCCCACATAACAATATTTTAATCCGGCGCTAAGAGCAATGTTTCTTGCCATGTTCAATGTAGAAGCAGGTGTAGCCTCTATATCTCTCATCTTAAAATCAGGATGAAATGCTGTGAAGTGCAGCGGTACTGAATCGCCGAGATGTTCCATTATCCAATTCACCATTTTGGTGATTTCTTCCGGTGAATCATTCTTCCCGGGAATTAAGAGAGTTGTAATCTCAAACCAAATATTAGTTTCATGCTTAAGCCAGCAGAGAGTATCAAGCACAGGGTCCAAATGCGAATAAGTGATTTTGTGATAGAAATCTTCAGTAAATGCTTTCAGATCAACATTAGCGGCATCAATATATTTATATACATCCTTGCGTGCTTCTTTATCAATATAACCTGCGGTAACCATTACTGAATTAATTCCTCTTTCCCTTGCGATCTTTGAAATATCAACAACATACTCACCAAAAATAGTGGGATCATTATAAGTGAATGCAATTGAGGGTGCATTATACCTTATCGCGGTTTCTACAACATCAGCGGGTGAGGCTTCGAAGGAGTTCAGGTCATCTAATCTAGCTTTACTCATTGACCAGTTCTGGCAGAATTTACATCCCAGGTTGCATCCTGCTGTTCCGAAGCTGAGGATAGTTGTTCCGGGATGGAAATGGCTAAGTGGTTTTTTCTCAATAGGATCAATCGCAAATCCGGTTGGTCTTCCATATCCTATTGAATATAACTTACCGTCGATATTTTTTCTTATATAACAGAAGCCTGCCTGACCTTCACCTAAAGTACAATACCTTGGACATAGGGTACAAAGTATTTTATCATTTTCAACCGGTTTCCACCAATCAGCTAATTTTAATTTCTCTTCTTTCATAGTTCTTTGTCTTCGCTGCAGTAATACGGTCACCCGAATTTCCTCAGCATTTAAATTGTTTCGAATCTTATCCAGTTCCTTCTTCCTGTTTCACCGGAAGGGGAGCCGGAAGTATATATCACCAGGTCTCCGTGATGCAAAATAAGTTTCTCTGTTAAAATATTCTGTGCATTCTTTATTGCCTGATCTTCATCAGGAACATCATCCATGTACAAAGCAACAATACCGTAATATATATTCAGCATTCTTACGGTTTCTTTTCTGTTGGATATTGCTATTACTTTAATGTCAGGCCGGAATTTGGAAATTACTTTTGCTTTTCTGCCGTATAAAGTAAAAACTATTATTGCTTTGGCCTTAAGCTGATCGGCTATCAGAGTTACTGCCTTACCGGCAGCATCAAAAAGATTATCTGATTGGATTAGAGGAATATCGTAAGTAATTTCTTTCCTAAGGTCGGAAGCAGATTCAGTTCTTAAAAGGATCTCATTCATTACCTTAACAGCTTCAACGGGATACTTTCCAACGGAAGTTTCAGCGCTTAACATTACTACATCTGTCCCGTCAATTACCGCATTTGCGATATCTGATGCTTCGGCCCTTGTGGGCACAGCGCTGCTGATCATACTCTCAAGCATCTGAGTAGCCGTAATTACTAATTTGCCGGCCTGGTTGCATCTTTTAATTAATTGTTTCTGAATTACAGGGACTTCCTGCGGGGCTACCTCTACACCAAGGTCGCCCCTGGCGATCATTATACCATCTGCAACAGAAAGTATTTCCTCAAAGTTCTCTATAGCTTCCGGTTTTTCTATCTTCGCAATTATCGGTTTACTTACATTTTTGCTCTTGAGCCAGTTACGAAGCAATCTAATATCATCGGCTTTTCTTATGAAGGATAGAGCAATAAAACTTACAGGATATTCCAATCCAAATTCCAGATCCTTTATGTCCTTCTCTGTTAATGCCGGCATGCTGAGATTCATTCCTGGAAGATTAACACCCTTTCTGGGTTTGAGAATTCCTCCCTGAATGATTTCTGCTAGAAGAGAACCGGAATCCTTTTTGGTTATAACAAGTTTAATCCTGCCGTCATCAATAAGGATGCGGTTCCCGACTACGGAATCTAATATGAGTTTGTTATAGTTGACTGATATCCTGTCCTTCGTGCCGTGAATATCCGAATCAACAATCTCAATCTTGTCTCCCTCCCGCAGTTCTATTTCAGGCTGAGCAAGTTCACCAACTCTTATTTTCGGACCGCTAAGATCCTGAAGAACAGCAGCGGGAATATTCATCTCAAGTGAAACATCAGATATATTTGTAAGTACATTCCTGAAGTAACTATGATTGCCGTGGGAGAAGTTTAGACGAAATCCATCCACTCCCGCACTGAGCAAATCTCTGATTTTTTCTTTTGTATCAGTCGCAGGGCCGATTGTAGATAATATTTTCGTCCTAACAAATGATCCGCGCACTTACTTCTTACCTTTTTTAGTTCCGGAACTATGTTTTTTGTTATCGGCCGGCTTTGGAGCGTTATTCGGTTTTGCCGGTTTTAATTTATTATGCATTTCTTTAAGCTTCTTTTCAACTATCCCGTAAACTGTATTCTCAGCATAACCATGCGAATTCCTAATACCTGATTTTAGACCAGTAAGAATTTCAACAGCTTCTTCAATTCGCGTAACCGGATAAATATGAAATTGGTTTTTATCAACTGCTTCAAGTATTTCATCCTTAAGCATAAGGTGTTTAATATTCTGCTCAGGAATAATTACTCCTTGTTTTTTGGTGAACCCGCGTGCTTTGCAGAGATCATAGAATCCTTCCACTTTTTCATTAACTCCACCGATGGGCTGAATGTCGCCTTTCTGATTAACTGAACCTGTGATTGCGATGGATTGCTTTAACGGTATTTCTGATAAAGCGGAAAGCAGTGCACATATCTCAGCAGCAGAAGCACTGTCCCCATCTATTGTTCCATATCCCTGCTCAAAGACAAGACTAGCAGTAAATGAAAGGGGAGTCTTCTGTCCGAATGTTTCTCTGAAATAACCTGTGATAATTAAAACGCCCTTGTTATGTGTGTTGCCGCTGAGCCCGGCTTCACGCTCCACATTAATTATATTTCCGTTGCCGAGAGAAATAGACGCAGTAATTCTTGTAGGTTTTCCGAAAGAATAATTTTCTGATCCATACACAGCTAATCCATTTACCTGTCCGACTCTTTCAGTATCCAAATCTATCAGAATATCATTATCAAGGATCATTTCGGAGATCTTGGATTCATATAGACTATGTCTTTCGCGCCCTGTATTATATGCCTGCTGAACGTGATATGCCGAGACAATTGATGAACCATTATCTTTTGCCCAGAAATTCGCTTCTCTTGCCAGATCTGCAATAAAGGAAAATCTTGTAGTAAGCTTTTTCTTATTGCCGGCATACCTGGAGCCGTAATCAATTACTGCAGAGATAGCTGCAGCATCAAAATCCATCAGCTTTTCAGTCTCTATAAGTTTCTTTATTACTCTCACATACTGATTTAATGTTTTTTCGTTTCTATCCATTTCATAATCGAAGTCGGCTTTTATCTTGAAGATCTTTTTGAAATCATCTTCATATGAAGACAGCAGGAAGTAAAGATACTGGCTGCCGATGAAAATTACTTTTGTATTAAGGTCAATTGGTTCAGGTTTAAGAATAGTAGGACTGAACTGATAGTAACTTACAAAATCCTGAATCTCAAGTTTGCCGTACATAAGAACACGTTTAAGAGTTTTCCATACTCCCGGTTCCTGAAAGGCGTCAAGAGCATTGATGACAAGATATCCGCCGTTGGCTTTGAGCAGGGAGCCTGCTTTAATTCGCGTAAAGTCAGCGTACCAGCTTCCTTTACCGTCATAGAATTTTTCTATAGTTCCGAAAAGGTTATTGTAGGATGGAGTTGTTTCAATTATAACGGGGCACTCTTTTGTGTTTGCATTATCAAGTATGATGTTTACTTCATATTCTTTAAGGTAATCAATAATGATCCCTTCTTCCGTCTGCTCGCTTTTCGGTTTAGCTCCCTTGAAAACATCAAGTGTGTCAAAAATATTATTCTCTATCTGATCAAGAAACTTCGCGATCTTTTCATCATTATAATTTTCTTTTAATCCGCTGATAGCGCCTTTAACGATTACATTAACGGTTTCCTTCTCAAGCAGCTGAAGCTTAGTCTGATAATCCTGACTTAAGAGCAATCCTTTTTTAAATACTGTCTGAAGCTCCTCCTGGTACAATGAATACTTTGTTGAGATCTCCATTGCCTTTTCCCTGTCGATCTTACCCTGACGCACCTGCTCTTCAAGCTGCTGTATTACGATGGGCTGATCATTTACCATCAACAAAACTTCGGGACGCGCAACTTCGCCAACCTGCACCTGACCGAGCTGGAAATTCTCCTTCTTCAGTTTATCCTCAAAGGATGCCATTAGTTTTTGTTCCTTCTGGCTGAACTCAGAAAGTATTTTCTTTCTCTGCTTCTTATAATTCTCTGCTTCAAGTGCCTGAGGAATTTTTGACTGCAGATATTGAATGGTAGCGGAGAGATCATGTTTAAACTTTATTGCCTGTCCAGCGTGAAAAACAAGCAGGTGGGGTTTATCCTGATCTTCAAAATTGTTGACATATGCATAATCATTTAGTATAGGGCACTGAGGCCTGATTGATTCAAGCATTTTCTTTACAGTTGTAGCTTTACCAGTGCCTGACAAACCTGAAATAAAAATATTATAACCCGGAGCCCAGAGTTCCACGCCCACTTTCAGAGCCTTAACTGCTCTTTCCTGGCCGATAATTTCATCAATGGGCAATACATTTCTGGTAGATTCGAACTTAAAGAATTCAGGACAGCAGGATAGCTTGAGATCCTCAACTGATAATTCCCTGTGTTTGGATGCTTTAATGTGAGGCATAGTAAAATCCTTCATGGAATAAAAGTTCTGATTAATAAAAAGATATTAATTTAAGAAGAATATTCTTAGTGAATAATTTGGTACGGGAGAGAATGATAGGGTGAATGATTTCAGATTCTGTAAATAACGGATTACTTCCCGTAAAGTTCATCTTCAACAAGTTCACAAATGATATGAGCAATAGTAATATGTCCTTCCTGAATTCGTTGAACATTATTAGAAGGAATCACGATGGGCAGGTGGGTCATTGTCTTAAGTTTTCCGCCGGTCCCGCCCAGAAAACCAATTACTTTCATATTTTTTAATTTAGCAATTTCAACCGCTTTTACAATGTTACCAGAATTACCGCTTGTAGAAATTGCAAGAAGAATATCCCCTTCGCTGCCTAATCCCTCAACCAGCCGCGCGAATACATTCTCAAACCCTATATCATTACCCCCGGCAGTTAAATTCGATGTATCAGTTGTAAGCGCGATTGCGGGCAGAGCGGGACGCTGGATATGATGACTAAGTCTTATCATCAGCTCAGCTGCTATATGCTGGCAATCAGCGGCGCTTCCGCCATTTCCGCAAAGAAGAACTTTTTTATTATTCCTGTATGCCTCAGCAATCATGGATACAGCATTAGCAATATCATCAGAGCATTCATTAAGTATTCTGATCTTGGTTTCTGAACTATCGGTAAGAGAATCTGAAATAAATTTTTTCTTTTCCATCTTTAACAACTATTTACTTTTATAATGAATTGCATCGGCAAAGTTTTTTATCTCATGCCAGTTTGATTTATCTTCAAAATAATTTCCGGTGACTACTATTTGTGCACCGCACTCCACCTTTTTACGGGCAGTTTCGCTATTTCTTATTCCGCCCCCCACAATTACAGGAATATCAACAGTAGTTGATACAACGCTTATCAATTCCTCCGGAACGGAATACTGGGCGCCGGAACCTCCTTCAAGATAGATGAACTTCATTCCCAGATACTGCGCTGCCAGTGCTGTTGCTGCCGCAATTTCGGGTTTATTTCTGGGGATTGGTTTACTTCCGCTTATATATTCTGCTGTGGTGGGCGTTCCAGATTCAATCAGCATATAACCGGTCGAGATTGGTTCGATGCCGTATTTTTTTATAATCGGAGCAGCCATAACGTGTTTACCGATCAGGTACTCAGCGTTTCTTCCGCTGATTAAAGAAATGTATAAAATGGCATCAGCTTCCGGGAATACCTGGTTTACTCCTCCTGGAAAAATAATTGCCGGGAGTGAGCAATTACTTCTTACATCCCTGATTACTTGAGAGAGCTCACCATTGCTGATAAGACTTCCGCCGATCAAAAAGCCATCAACATCACTCTGCTCACATATTTTTACGAATTCAATAAGTTCGCGACCCGAAGTTTTATCCGGATCTATCAGGATCAGATATGCTGCCCCTTTTTCAGAAATTATATTTAAAAGATGCTGGTATATATTCATGACAAGTGAATTTTTGTTCTGAATATAGTTATTTTTAGAGAGTTAACAAAAGCAAATTGTGTATGCGGGGAAAGAAAAGACAAATTCAGGATTCGGAGATTAAGGGTCAGCTTTTTTGCGATTTCAGCTGCACTTATGCCAGTTTCGGTAATCCTGAAGTGAGCGGTGCCTGCAGAAAAGAACTTGTGGTCTGGTGTAAGAAGTTTAAGAAGTTCAATAACAAAAACAACAAATGTTTTTTGAGAAAGGCCTAGGTTCCCCTCCGGATTACCTATTGTTCCCTTATACCTCACCAGTAATTCGATCGCACTCATTCAATAATTTGTGATCAGTGTCACGATTTTATGTGTATTCAGGGATAAATGCGAACAAATTCCAAGGTACTTCCAAGCTTCTTCCAAGCTTATATCTGTTTGTGAGGCCGATCGGGTAAAATTGGATATAAGTAAATAGTTAGTCTGAATTACGGCACTTTCAGACTAACTATTTACACGTTATTACATTTTCATACTTAAGGAGATTCGGCCTTTTTTGATATCGATGCCGATAATGGAAACATCGATTATATCGCCAACGCTTAAAATTTCCAGAGGATTTTTCACGAATTTGTTTGCAATCTGGGAAATGTGAAGGAGTCCATCCTGCTTTACTCCGATATCAACAAAGGCGCCGAAATCAACAATGTTTCTTACGGTACCTTTGAGTTTCATGTTCTCGCGAAGATCTTCAATTTTTAATACATCACTTCTGAGCATTGGTGTTGGCATTTCTTCACGGGGATCCCTGCCGGGCTTCTTTAAGTTATCAATTATATCAATTAAAGTCGGCTCGCCAATTCCAATATCCTCGGCAATTTTTCTGGTCCCTTTCTTTGAGGCATAAAGATAAACCAGGTTGCCTGATTCATTAACCTTGAATAAAGGAATGTTTAACTGTGTAAGAAGTTTTTCTGTTGCTGGATATGACTCAGGGTGAATGAATGTATTATCAAAAGGATTTTCACCGCCCGGGATTTTAAGGAAACCCGCACACTGTTCGAAAGCTTTATCCCCTAATCCGGTTACATTCATCAGTTCCTGGCGTGAAGAAAACTTTCCTACCTTCTCGCGGTATTTAATAATATTATTGGCAATTCTTTTATTGAGACCCGAAACATAAGTAAGCAGTGAAACAGACGCGGTGTTTATGTCAACGCCTACATAGTTAACGCAGCTTACGACTACGTCATCGAGTTTTTTATTAAGAAGCTTCTGATCAACATCGTGCTGATATAAGCCCACGCCGATAGATTTCGGATCAATCTTTACAAGTTCGGCGAGGGGATCGAGTATTCTCCTGGCAATTGAAATATTGCCGCGCTGGCTGGCTTCGAGTTCAGGAAATTCTTCCTTCGCAAGAGGAGAGGCAGAATATACCGAAGCGCCTGCTTCGTTTGTGATAATGTAATGGCAGTCGAGATTATTTTCTTTCAGCACTTCAGCCACGAGGAATTCTGTTTCGCGGCTTGCGGTTCCGTTGCCGATGGAAATTACATTCACATTATATTTCTTTATGAAAGCCAGAAGCACTCTTGCGGCCTCCGTTGAACGGCTTTGTGGTGGATGCGGATATATAGTTGCGCCTTCAAGATATTTTCCTGTCGGATCAATCACTGCAACTTTACATCCCGATACGAAGCCAGGATCAATACCCATGATCATTTTGCCGGAAATAGGTGGCTGCAGAAGTAATTGTCTGAGATTCGAAGCAAAGATTTCAATTGCATGAAGATCAGCATTCTCGGTGAGGTAATTTCTTACTTCTCTTTCAATAGAAGGGAAGATGAGCCGTTCGTAAGAATCAGACGTGGTTGCTTCCAGTATATCCATAAAAACTGAATCGTGGTAGGATAAGAATGTTTTCAGAATATCCTTCTGGGCTATTGCGGCATCGGCATCAATTGACACCTTTAAAACTTTATCATGTTCACCCCTGTTAATGGCGAGAGTTTGATATGGTTTTATCTTATTGATCTGGATCTTAAAGTCGTAATAGATCTCATAAACGTCCTTCTTAGTATCAATTTCATCTTTTACCTTTGCGCGTTCTGAGTGAACACCGCCGGTTTCGAGCATGAACTCACGAACTACTTTTCTTACCTCAGCGCTCTCACTTATCATTTCAGCTATAATATCCTGGGCACCGCGGAGAGCTTCCTCAGAATTCGGAACGCCCAGTTCATCATTTATAAATTCAGCAAGCTTCTCCTGAAAGTTTCCCTTAAAGAGAGGATTGTCAAGAATGAATAATGCCAGTGGTTCCAGGCCTTTTGCCTTTGCGATAGTTCCTCTGGTTTTGCGTTTTGGTTTATAAGGCAGATAGAGATCCTCAACTTCCTGAAGTTTGGAAGATGATTCTATTTTATACCGAAGTTCATCTGTAAGTTTGCCCTGTTCCTCTATGCTTTTAAGGATTGTTTCTTTTCTTTCTTCTAAAATGGTAATATAGTTCAGGCGGTCTTCTATATTTCTAAGTACTTCTTCATCGAGTCCGCCAGTTTTTTCCTTACGGTAACGCGCGATAAAAGGAATAGTAGCTCCATCCTTAAATAAGGATATTACTTCATTTACCTGTTCATTTTTAACATTTAACTCTTTGGCTATTAAGCCCGGAATATTGATCATCATCTGCTCCAAAAAAAATTAGCTCAAAAGTAACCGGAAATATTTATTTATATCAAGTTGAAAAACAATTTTCTTTTTACATATACTGTGAATTCTTCCAATAAACCTCCGGGGATTTCTTCAACCCCGGAGGTTTTTCTTTGCAAAACTATGCTGCGTGAGTTTAACCATCAATAGAAAAGTAAATCTTTTATCTTCAATAAACATTTTTGAATTTAAAGCGATAATCAATGAGGAGAATTCTTTATTAAAGATGTTAACACCCGGAATAATCACAAATAAACCCGATGAAAGTATATCGAAAGAGTTACTGATCTCCAAGTATAAATCTTTCGCGAGGGACTTTTTCCAGCTGAATCATGGCGGGGATGAGGATTATCTTACTTACATTAAGAGAGGGAGCCAGCTCGCGGGATTTCAGCTTCCGCTTGACAGGGTTGAGTTATTCATCAATTCAGATAATGCTCCTTATTATTGGTTGTGTGATATTCCCGCAATTCTGAAAGCAGAAGAATGGCTGAGAAATGAAGCGAAGAACCGGAATGTACAGATTGAAGAGTACAGGAATATTAAGGAATTTTTTATAAAATGGGCACTTCTTAAAACTGATCAGGAGAAACGGTATTTTGCATTGTCGATTTCAAAGCTTGTTGAGAAGGACTCACAGAAGAATAATTTCCTTAAACTGATACTCTATTCAGTCATTCTTACTTACGACCGTAAGATGTTCGATCCTGCAAAAGCAATTGAGTTAAATAATATCGCTGCAGATGTCATTAAGCAATCCACACTTGATGATGTAATAAAAACAGAACTACTATACGTGTTAAAGATTTTTGCGGGATTCTTATTCCTGAAACAAAACCTTTATGATGAGGCGGTTCTTCGTTTCACGGAAGCCACTGAAATAAAACCTTCGGGTATTACAGCCCGGTTTTATACTGCTTATTCGGAGAAGAAACAAGGCAGCAGGGATGTATCACTTTTAATACTTGGAGAAATTACTGAATATGACCGGGAGCTGATGAAGTATGCTGTGAGCGCTAATAATCTGCCGCTTTTGTATTTCATGCTAAAGAATGCATTCACATATAATATACTTGGGGAACTTGAATTCGCCGATATGTACGAAGACCTGCAGGGGATGATATCATCAAAAGTGCAGGAGGAAAAGATCAATGTTGACCAGATCCAGACGATTTTGAGTAACCTCAATGATTTACATCTTCAGAACTTTTATAATGATGAGTTAAAGAGCATACTGGTTTTTCTGGAGAAATTCCTTCAGAATTTTTCTGGTAACGCTAATCAGCTTCTTAATTTTTGTTATCCTGCATTAAAAGAAAAATATGAACGGATAAGTCAGCTGCTGGTTCAGTTGATTGAGGCGGAGAAAAATCAGGAAATATTTGAAAGGCTTTCGCGGTATGATGCGGGAATTAATGATAATCTTGAAGCTATTAAGCATCTTACAGTAGAACTGGAAGAATTAAAAAAGAATTACAAAAAGAAGCTTGAAGACAGTATTCAGTATGTTGAAAAGAGTATAAAGGATAACATCAACCTTATTGAACGGCGCATTGAGAACATTCATCATGAAAAAAAGTATAATCCGGGAAGCACTTTTAATTCTCTTATGATCTATAATTTTGTTATCACGCTGCTGGTATTTGTTATCGGTGGCTTTTCAGGCTGCTATAATGGAACGATAGATAATGTTTATGATTTTCGGGATGTAATGAGCACTGTGATTTTATCCGGGGTAAAATGGTCAGCAATTACATTTTTACTGGGGATGATAATCGCAATGCTTGCTTCAGGTTTTGCGATAGTTGAAAAGATGAATGAGAGAGGGAACTTAAGCAGGCGTATTGAATTTTTAAGAGCACAATTGGACCGTGAGATAGACTCTCTGAAGCGAGACAACGAAAGGAAGATGACTACTCTTACAGAAAATTTCAGCGAACGTATAGAAGAGCACAAAAAGAACGTGGACAGCCTCCGAAAAGAAAAAGATTTGAATTACAATGAACAGATAAGTGCCTCAAAATCCCACATAGATCAAACTGCCCAAAAGATCAACAAAGCCCTCTTGCTAGCTTAATTATCTGGCTATTATTAGCCACAATATCACATTAAATCACTAAATCCCGCTATTTAGATCAAAATTGCCATTATTTCCTGTGGTATGAATTTGGAACTAAAGCTTCAAATTTAAAACTATCGTATAATGGCACAAACCAAAAATATTATAATCTCAGGTACAAACTTCTGGAATCCAGGGGATGATTTTGTAAGAGATGGAGTGATCAGAATACTTCGGGAAATATTTCCAGATTATAGTTTAAACTTCTTATTCTATAACTTCAATCAGGATTTTTTTCCACAAAGTAAGTTCAGCGGAATTCATAATATGCTCTCTAAGGGAGATATTGAGAACTACCGGGATTTTATTGATTACATAGTCATAGCAGGTCTCTCAGCCGGCCGGGAGATTAAGGATCTATATAGCTGGATAATTGAGAATAACTTGACCGACAGAGTTTATCTTATTGGGGCCGGCTATGAAAATGATTATGTAGATAAATACATTTATGAAGAACCTGAGATTACAATATTTAATAATGCTAAGGTTATTACGAGCAGGACAGAAAAAGCACCTAGGATAATTCGTGAGTTAGGACTACCATTCCACCATATTAACTGTCCAGCTATCTTATCAGTGCCAGAAATAAAAGAATTTGAGGAATCAAAAAAACTTGAAAAGGTGATCTTTTCGATACAGTTGCCACACCAAGTAGGTGTTCCAAATCATAGTTGTTCAAAAGAAATGTACATGCTCGCTTTAGAAATTCTTTCAGAACTGGTAAACCATTATGAAATAGAGATTGTTGCTCATCATAAATCAGAATATTTCCATTTTCTGAACTTTTTCAGAAAACTAGACCTCAATATACCTATCAAATTTTCATCCTATTATCAGGATCTGTTTGAATTTTATAAAGAAGCTGATCTGGTAATCACAACCAGACTTCACTCAAGTCTGTTCGCAAATGGAATTGGAATTCCGGGAATAATAGTCAATGATACTGACCGTCATGTTCATTGTTTACAAGGCTTCAAACATTCTCATTGGGTAAACAACAATGCTGCATTCAAACATATTTTTGATCAATTATTAAGAAAATCACTAAAAACGACAGCTTATGAGTTAAAAGTATTCAAAGAGGATCTGTTACAAAATTATGTGAATGTACTGTCAGATGTTTTCGAAAGAAATAACCCTGCTTGTACAAACATTCAACAAAATCCTAAATCGAATATTGTAAATCTTTTTAAAAATGGGGCTTCAGATTCTGAAGTTAAAAAACGCGTCCTTTCAAGTCTTAAAATGCTTGAAAAAGATTACTGGTTAGAAAGGAATATTGAAAAATATACAGGAAGTTTCTCCAATAATGAAAATAGTTGGTTCGATACAGTTTCGTTTCTTAATTGGTATAGCCGTATTTTTAAGCCTGGCAGCTATCTTGAGGTGGGAGTACGACGTGGAAGATCAATGATACAAGTAATGTCACAATCAGAAAGCACAAAAGCAGTTGGAATTGATCTTTGGATTGAAGATTATTCCTGTATTCCTGCTCAAAACATTTTAACCACAAATCCAGGACCTGAATTTGTATTAGCTGAACTTAAAAAGTTCGGTATCATGAACTTACCTGAATTAATCAAAGGTGACTCTCATTCCATATTACCGGCGTATTTTAGAAGATCCAACGCGATTCAATATTTTGACTTGATACTTGTTGATGGTGATCATTCATATGAAGGTGCGAGATCCGATTTAGATATCTGCATAAATCATCTGAAAGAATCCGGGGTATTGGTATTCGACGATATAAATCATAGCGCACATCCGGAACTCAAATCCCTCTGGCACGAACTTAAGGTGCAATATCCCACTTATTTGTTTTTTGAAGACAGTAGTGGAACAGGGACTGGTATAATGATAAAACCCCCTTTTGGGAAATATGTAATTCACGGCAGTAATAAGCAATGTATTATCAGTAACTCTAATAAATTACCAGTGCATTTCTTTACAATTGTGTTAAATGGAAAACCATTTATCGAATATCATATTAATGTATTCAAACAGCTGCCTTTTGAATGGCATTGGCATATAATTGAAGGAGTTGCAGATTTAGTTCATGATTCTTCCTGGGTACTACAATATGGCGGTATGATAAATAATGAGATACATAATCAAGGACTTAGTAATGATGGTACAACAGACTACATAAATGAGTTAGCCCTAAATTTCCCTCATAATATTACAGTACATCGTAAAGAAGCGAATTCGTATTGGTCAGGTAAAGTGGAAATGGTAAATAAACCGCTTGAAAACATATCAGAAGAATGCTTATTGTGGCAGGTAGACGTAGATGAACTATGGAGTGCAGACCAAATTATAGAAACCAGAAAAATGTTTTCGCTGAAACCTGAAAAAACAGCAGCTTTTTTTTATTGCAATTATTTCGTGGGTGAAAAGAGAGTGATCGTAACTGAGAATACCTACGGGAATCATTCTGAGTATGAATGGTTACGCGTCTGGCGATATAAGCCGGGTGATAAATGGATTTCTCATGAGCCGCCTAAACTTACAAGAACTTTTAATAATGGGAATAAGCAGCCTTTAGATGAAATCAATGTTTTTACTCATGATGAGACCAGATCACACAATCTTGTTTTTCAACATTATGCTTATGCTACTGAAAGCCAACTTAAGTTCAAAGAAATCTATTATGGATATAATGGATCAGTGATAATGTGGAAAAAATTAAATTCCAGTAATGTGCCACTAAAACTAAGGCAATACTTTAATTGGGTAACTGATAAGGCAATAGTGGATGATGTAAGAAAATTGGGTGTGAACCCAATTGCTAATTTGAATAATGGGAAATGGAATTTTAATTATCAATCCGACGACCACATCATAAAAACATTTTTAACTTCCGATGATTTTAATCTTGAAGCTGAAGATGAGATTGCTTCCGGTAATCTTCAGAGAGCAAAACACTTATTAGAAATCTCAAAGGAACTGGACGAGAATAATACTACCGTTTTAAACAATCTTGCGGTAATACAAATCTTAGAAGAGAATTATAATAGTGCAGATCTACTGTTAAATGGAATTCTGGCATTAGATCCTGGCAATCAGATCGCTCTAAAGAATAAAAAAACTTTTTCAACTATTAAAAGAAAAAATTCTAAAATGGTTAATTCCATTATAGAAAACAAAAATGCCAAGAAATTTTGCAATTCTCACAAATCTTACAAATTTCAAATCAACTTTGATCTTAATGATGGATGTAACCTTAATTGTGTAATGTGTGGTAATGTGCCAAACCGGAATTACAAAAATCAAAACGTAACGCCATGGGAAGTTTTTGAAACCAATTTTGTGGATGTTTTTAAATATGCGCACGATTTTCAATTCGGATGTTATTTTGAACCCCTAATGGTACCATTTTTCGAGAAGGCAGTATGGTCTATCAAAGAAAAGTTACCGAACAACATTAAAGGAACTATTATATCAAATGGTATGCTGCTTAAAGATTCCAAAATCAGGACCATCATTGACTCTGATATTTTTAAAAAAATAAGATTTTCCATAGATAGTGTTTCGGAAGAGTTATTTAAAAATATCCGGGTTGGCGGTAGCCTAAAATTATTAATTACTAATATCCAAAAACTCATTGATTATAAGAATAAGGTGCACAGCAAATCGCTCATTGAGGGCAATTTCACAATAATGCAGGAAAATATTTTGGAGTTGCCAAAATTACTTCAATTCGCAAAAGAAATCGGCATTGATAGTATCACTACACATAAGTTAACACCTCAGGAAAGTACTTTTGTCACACCAGAAAAGCAAAAAATGTATGCTGAAAGTATAAACCTGGCCGGAGAGATTGCAAAACAAAGTAATATTTTATTTTGTGGACAAGTATATAACAACAGTACTTTTGAGGAATCTATAAATAAAACATGCGGTTATGCTAAGAAAAATTATGTTCTTTTAACACTTGATTATAAAGGTAATGTAAATCATGGATGCAAACATTATGGACAATCAATCGGGAATCTAAAAGAACAAAGCATTGAAGAGATTCTTCATCAGGAGAAATATAAAAATTTAATCTTTACGATTGAAAACTCAAATTACAATGCTTGTTCTGATTGCGGCATGTATAGTAATTAATATGAGCCAGGCAATGAAAACAAATATTATAAAACTGCTGGAAGAACTTAAAGATGCAATTCGGGAAAATGATAATAAAGGAAAGTATTATCCAACAAAAAAATATAGCGAATTACATCTGCAGCTACAGCAATACTATAAGCAGATTCATAACTTAATAATAGTTCGTCTCGATGCGATTGGGGATTGTTTATTATTTTCAAATTCTATTAAGCAGATTCGTTCCTTATTTCCCAACGCACAGATCACCTATGTCTGCTATAGCGAAACAAAGGAAATTATGGATCGCTGCAAATATATTGACATACCTATTTATCTGGACAGACATCAGTTTGAAACAAATAAAGCATACCGGGAAAACATTTATGAGCTTTTAGAAAAACATCATTTTGACCTGCTCTTTAATCCACTTTTTTCAAGGGAATTATTATCAGAAGAACTAATTTATTTTATCAACGCTGAAATAAAAATTGGGGTAAATGGAGATGCTTCTAATATAAATTCAGGGATCAGAAGCAGACTAAATAGATGGTATGATTATCTCCTAGAAACGGAACCTGTTCAAAACAAATTTGAATTAATTAGGAACTCCGAAATTATATGCCTGCTTGGCGGTAAAGATATCCATTTGATTTTACCCGAGCTCTGGGTTGATAAAGCAGATTCTGTCTGGGCGAAAGACTTTCTTAAGAACTATCAGGTAGGAGACTATGCTGTTGTGTTTCCTGGCACTAAGGGAGGAAAAAAGTCAATTAAATACTGGGGTGCTAAAAACTATTCGTATATCATTGATTATATTCAGCATTATTTGCATCTGCAGGTAATCCTTCTTGGAGGACCCGATGACGAAGAAATATGCACCGAAATCACTAGTCTTTGCCAATTACAGCCAATTATGTTTCAGGGACACTCTGGCTTATGGAAATCTGTTGAACTCTTGCGTAATGCCAGGTTTTATGTGGGCTCTGATACAAGTGTTGCACACTTTGCCGCAGCATTAACATTACCCACAGCAGTTATACTTGGAGGGGGACATTTTGGCAGATTCTTTCCTTACCCTGAAAATTTCTCTCACATAAAGACTATTTTTAAAAAGCTAAATTGTTATAACTGTAACTGGAAGTGTTCTCAGCCTACGAACAGATGCATAAGTAAGTTAACCTGTAAAGATTTAAGTAATGTATTATTTGAAATCACTGAGAAATTCCTAACTTCAGAGGATAAAACTTCCGATTCATCAGTAAAGCAGTTTAACATTGTACGAAGAACCGGAAGTTCACCAAAGATCGATCTTGTACTGCCGCCTTCAAATATGCATTCCTGGCATCTCAAGGATGCATGGGTGATGTATTTAAGAAATGCAAAGATATTAGGCAGGATATTTTATGTAACTCAGAATCAATATGATCATTTTTTTAATTACTTAAAATCCGGTGTAGACGCTGACATAATTCTTGCCCCGGGAGGGGACCATCACCTTCATTTTTTACATGATACGCAACAAAAACTTGAAACCTGGAAAAAATGTAATAAAGTAAAAATTTGTTATTCTTATGAGAGCACCCTGGATTCACAATACTCTTTTTACCAGATATATTCCAAAAATGCCCGTCAACTATTTACACACTTTCTCGTTGCAGATGAAAATGATCTTAGTATTTTTTTGCAGGAAGATATAAAAGCAATCTGGTTCCCACAATTTGTGGATGATAAGTTTTTTTCTAATTATAATCCATTCAAGAAAAGATTAAATGGCGTATACTTTAAAGGAAAACTATGGGGTGAGTATAAAGAAAGGTATAAAATCATTGCCGAATTAACAAAGTCAAAGCTAATCAATTTAGACGATCAATTCCTCCCAAATACTAAGCTTATTGAAAATTATAATTCCTATATGGCTGTAATAAATCCACCCGGAGTATTTGGAGGATTTAACGTAAGAACTTTTGAGGCAATGGCCTGTGGTAATCTGGTGTTTCAGTATTTACCCCGAAACCGACCTTTGAATAATCAATTATTTGAGCATGACAAACATCTCGTTTATTTTGATACCGGCAATATTGAATCCCTTAAGGATCATATTAATGCTTTAAAAAAAGGATCGGATTGGTATGAAACCATTGCCCGGAATGGCTGCAATGAGGTAATGGAAAACCATACACTAACAAAACGTTTGGACACCTTACTCGATTGGATACAGTTAGATAAGGTTCCCAACTACCCTAATTATAAAAAAGCTTCAGACTTGCATAATGTTCCAAGTGTAAATAAAAATACGGAAAGACCCCTTAATAGCAGATCTAGCGGAATCCCTAAAGTATCAGCTATAATATCAACTTATAACTCAGAAAAATTTATTAAAGGTTGTCTGGATGATCTCTTAAACCAAACTCTTTATAAAAAAGGCAAGCTTGAAATTATCATCGTTAACTCAGGTTCAAAACAGAACGAAGATCATATCATAAAAGAGTATCTGCAGAAAAACAACAATATAATATATATCAGAACAGAAAGAGAACCACTCTATAAAGCATGGAATAGAGCAATAAAACTTAGTTCAGGTAAGTATATCTCAAATGCTAATACAGATGACCGGCACAAGCGGGATGCCTTTGAAGTAATGGCTGATTTTCTTGATGATCATGAAGAAATTGGGTTAGTGTACGCCGATCAGTTTGTAACCTTCCATGAAAATCAAACCTTTGAGGAATGTACCAGAGCTGGAGATTTGAACTGGCCCGAATTTGATAGAATTCAACTCTTACATTGCGCAAGCTGTGGTCCTCAACCTATGTGGAGAAAATCACTTCATGAAAACTACGGCTATTTTAACGAAGAATTGATTGTTGCCGGTGATTATGAATGGTGGTTGAGAATTTCAAGAACTATTAGTTTTCAGCACTTGCCTCAAAAACTTGGCTTGTATTTATTGGCTGAAGATAGTATTGAACATCGTCACAGGTTTGAAATGCTAAATGAAACTTCTGTGGTGCGCTCACATTATTCCAGGGAAATGGATATTAAGTTCCTGGACTATACCAATTATAAAGATTCCTTTCTTGAACTACATAGTGAAGATTCAGTACTACTATCCGAAGATCTTGGTTTAGAAAATGTCGAGACTGATATCTTGTTGAAAAAAGTTGAAACTTTTATAACTTCAAATCAATTTGAACGAGCCCAAAATATTTTGGAACTCGTTTTGAAAAAGGATAAATACAACAGATCTGCCCTTAATAATCTCGCACTTATTAATATTCTAAAGCAGGAGTTTAATTCAGCTCTCAATCTCTTAGAAGGGGTGCTAAAGGATGATCCGAATGATGAAACTGCTCTTAATAACCTTAAGTATCTTAGCAAATTAGTTGATAGCAAAGAAAAGAATTCTGACTAATATTGGCCAATTATTTAATAGAGTTCAGAAAAAATTGTTTTTAACAATAAAAATATAGGAATTCTGGTTTGGCATAAATGTGGTATCAAAGCTTTGAATTTTAACTTCTGCCAATTTAAACCATGGAATGTATGGAAGATTTTTACAAACACTTTGTTAGTGCTTTTGAATTATTTACTGAAAAGAGGTATCTCGACTCTCTCCAAAAGTTAACCGATGCCCAGAATATTACTGGAATTTCCAAAAGCACCGATTTGACAGTAAGTCTTGAAAATCTAAAAGGATTCAATTACCTCGCTTTAAATTATACAGAATATGCCAGAGAATGTTTTGAAAAATCACTTTCACTGGATAATACATCTTCACAGGCATGCGCCGGACTGGCTGAGATCTTTTTTGTTGAACAACAAGATAAAGAGGCAAAAACAATGTATGAATGGGCAGTAAAGAATAATCCTGATAACCTGTTCGCGGTAAATGGCCTCAGTAAAGTTAATGAGACTCTCGGGTTTCCAGAAGAACACAACTCTCTAAATGAAGAAGTAATTGAAAAAGTGAATGAGACCATCCGGGAAAAAATACATAACGCAGGCAGTCTTTTTGAAAGCGGCAGATACAGTGAAACTGTAAAGAATATTAATTCTATTGAAAAAACTATTGAACTTGAAATTCAGGAACAGCAGGAACTCTTAGCTGAAATGCTCAATATGAAAGGCACCGCACTTTTGAGATTAGATGAAACTGAAGCCGCTAAGGAAAATTTTGAGAAAGCACTTAATCTTAACCCTGAATCTTCTAACGCGTGCCGCGGACTTGCAGACATATTTTATAATGGTGAAAACTATAATGAAGCTAAAACAATGTATGAATGGGCTTTAAAAAACAATATTGATAATAAAGCGGCCCAGGAAGGTTTAGCAAAAACTAACAAATTATTGAATCTTCCGGAAGAGGATAATACTCTGCTGGAAGAGGATTCAAGAAATCTTCAGACAATAGTTGATGAAACCCTGGTGAACGCATATGAAATGTTTCAGAATAAAGAGTATGAAAATTCTCTGAAGCTTTTAACGGAAATTGAAAATTGTGCAATTGATAATGAAACAGATAATCTTCCGGATGTTCTCAGCAGTATTAAAAATTTCAAGGGATTTAATTTCCTTGCGTTGAATGAAGTAGATGCGGCAAGAAGTTCATTCGAGAAGGCATTAAATTTAAATCCCTCTTCTTCTCAGGCATGCGCAGGACTTGCAGAGATACTGTTTATTGAAGGTAAGGATAATGAATCAAAAACTATGTTCGAATGGTCAGTAAAAAATGATCCTGAAAACCTGTTTGGAAGGGCTGGACTTGAAAAACTTAATAAGCTATTAAACTTCTCTCCCGATCATAATACCCTGATGGGAAGTTCTGTTTTAACACTGAGCAGCGGGAGAACTTTATCATTTAAGGGTGAATAGCTTGGGCAGGTTAACCTTAAGTATGATTGTCAGGAATGAGGAAAATCGTTTACGTGATTGCCTTGAATCTATAAAAAACATAGCTGATGAAATGGTCATAGTAGATACAGGTTCTACTGACCAAACATTGGAAATCGCCAGACAGTACAACGCAAAAATTTATCATTTCGATTGGGTTAACGATTTTTCTGCTGCAAGAAATTTTGCTCTGAGTAAATCAACGGGTAAATGGATTCTGTATCTTGACGCGGATGAACGCTTAAAAGCAGATTCGGTTCCTTTGGTATCATCAATAATAAACAAAGAAGAAAAAACGGGCTGCAGGTGTGAGGTAATAAGTAAAAATTCATTCAGGAATTCCTCACAGATAATGCGGTATACACGTTTGTTCTTCAATACTCCGGGAATAAAGTTCACAGGAACATTTCACGAGCAGATAGAGAACTCATTACTGGCAAATAATTATTCTCTTTGCAGCCCGGATATTCAGATTGATCATATTGGGTATGATCTCTCCGATGCAGATATCAGAACCAAAGCTGAACGAAACCTATTTTACCTCTTAAAAGAATATAGTCAAAATTCTTCGTCATATAATGCCTACCAGATCGGGAATACATATCAGATACTCAATGATGAACAGAAAGCTTATGATTATTACAGCAGAACAATAACTGATGAGCTATTTTCGGCTGAATACAAATCAATATGTTATCTGCATATGTCGTCATATGAACTATCAATGCATCAACTGGATCAGGCAGCAGAATACTGTAATAAAGGATTGATAGCAAATACTTATCTGCCACAGCTGTATTTAATCTCTTCGGAAATAAATTTCAGGAAAGGCAATATCAGTGATGCCTGCGCGGACTGCCTTAAGGCGTATGAACTGAACAGGAAAATTATCAACAAAGAACATAAATCATCTCAGATAACGACTTCATTTGATGTAAAGAAGCCACTTTACCAGGGATTATATATTAGCATTTCTGCTTCGGAAACTGAATGGATAAATAGATTTATTATCCTGCTAAGACAAACAGCCCCGTCTGAGTGCGAACTTATTGAAAAACTATTTTCAAATGAAATATTTTCAGAAGAAAAGAGGATAGAATTCTTCAAAATTATTACAAAAGATAATTTACAGTGCCTCCTGGCAATTCTTGGAAAGTATGAGCATCCTGATAAAATTTTATTTATAGCGGATTATGTATCTGAAAACTTTCCAGAAAATTCTAAAGTGTTAACCTTTTGCGGAAAGTGTTATTCACAAGCGGGAGAAAAGCAGAAAGCAAAAATATATTATGAAAGAGCACTGGAGGTATCCGTAAAAGATCCTTCTGCAGCTTTCTATCTGATCTCTGTTCTTCTGGAAATGAATGAGTTTTCCGAAATTCCACAGATAATTACATTCATCCAAAAGGAATTTAGACAAATTCCGGAAGTGATGAATAGAATTATAGTTCTACAAAATAAACTTCAATACTTTTTTGATTCAACGGGTCAACAAACATGAACACCAGATACCAGGAAGCAGTCGCATTTTTTAATCAGGGGAACATTGATTCCGCAGAAAACCTTCTGCTTTCTTTGGAAAATGAAAACGAGCACCCTGATACTCAGTTTTTCCTGGCAGTTATCAAATCCAAAAAAGGAGATCTGAATTCAGCGATTATGCTTTACCAGAAAGCGCTCAGGAATAATCCAAATCACCTGGAAGCCAATTATAATATTGCGCTTTGTTATCAGAACACAGGAAAAGAAAATGATGCGCTCAAATATTATGAAAAAGCTCTTGAGATAAATCCTTTTCTCTCAGAAGCCCATAATAATATGGCTATAATTTATAAGAAATTAAATCACTTTGACAAAGCTGAACAGCATTATAATCTTGCACTTAAGTCAAGACCGGATTGCGAAAAGGTTATCAAAAATCTTGCAGGTTTGAAAAATAATAGATTTGAAATTCATGAATTGCAGAAAGTACATGAGCTATTTGAAGCTGGGAATTATGATTCAGCTGAAGCTCTTCTGAATAAAGTTAAAGAACAGTATCCGGAAAACCTGGAAGTACTTAATGCACTGGGGACATTTTATTTTCACATTGAACAGTTAAAAAAAGCTATACAGATATTTGAAAATATTATTGAAAAGGCTCCTGAAAACGAAACTGCGCATTATAGTCTCGGGGTATGCTACCAGAACCTTGAAGAAAGCAATCCAGCATTAAAACATTATCAGAAATGCCTGGATATTAATCCGAGTAATCTGGATGCTCTAAATAACCTTGGATTGCTGTATTCATCGATAAAAAATTACAGCGACGCTGAAAAGTGCTTCCGTACAGCTATCAGTCTTGATGCATCATATTTTAATGCTTTTACCAACCTGGGCAGCCTGCTGATCAACCAGGATAAATTAGATGAGGCAAATGATTGTTTCTTAAAAGCACTTGAACTTGCTGATTCGGAAAATAACATTTCCAATAAATCAGTTGCATTTGCTAACCTTGGTTTTATAAAACTCAGAAAAAAAATGCTCGATGAAGCAATAGAATATTTTAACAAAGCGATTGCCTTGAATCCGGAAAGTATTCTGGCCCATTACAATAAAGCTGAGACTTTGTTCATGACTGGAAAACTGGAACAAGCCTGGAAACATTATGAATACCGCACCGGACGAAAAGATTTTGGGAAACGGCATTTTCATAAAAGACCATCAGATCTAAGTGCAGTAAAAGGAAAACGTATTCTGGTTTATGCCGAACAGGGATTAGGAGATGCATTCCAGTTCATCCGGTATTTGCCGCTATTAAAGAAAGAGGACTGTTATGTTATATTTGAATGTGATAAATCAATTTTCGGTTTGTTAAAAAACTTCGCTGGTATAGATGAATTGCTTGAAAGGAATCTTCTTGAGGCTCCTAAAATTAACTATGATCTGGAAATTCCACTCCTCAGCCTGCCATTGTTATTCAATACTTGCTTAAATACTATTCCGTCGGATGTACCTTACCTTTTTGCAGATGAATTAGATAAATCCAAATGGGAAAAAATAACAGGCGAAAGTGAAAAAGTATTAAAAATTGGAATCGTCTGGGCAGGCAATCCTATCCACAGCAATGACAGGCACAGGTCTGTAAGACTCAATCAATTCATGAATTTGTTTTCAATTGAAGGGACAAGATTTTTCAGTTTACAAAAAGGATTTCCTTTGATTCAGGCAAAAGATTACCATCTGCTGTTAACGAACCTCGACGATTATGGTATTTCATCCTTTTCTGATACTGCCGGCATTCTTGCAAACCTCGAGTTACTTATTACAGTCGATACTTCAGTCGCACATTTATCCGGTGCAATGGGAATACCCACATGGATATTACTGCCAAATCTACCTGACTGGCGCTGGATGCTCGACAGAGACGATTCACCCTGGTATCCTTCGGTAAGACTGTTCAGGCAGCCTGCTCTTGGTAACTGGGGATCGGTTTTTTCAATATTAAAAAGTGAAATCTTAAAATTGGTTCAGAATAAAATCGGGAACAAAATGAATCGGGATTATAAACATCTTAATAAGTTTCTGAATAAAGTAGATACTGAAGTTTATGCTGAAGCCATTTCTCCGCTGCATCAGCAGCTTACACAAATGACATTTGATAAACTGCTGGGAAAGTATATTAAAGGAAAGGATCTTAAAATTCTTGATATCGGATGCGGAAAAGGTCCTGCTCTTGAACTCTTCAGAAAGAACGGCTTAAACGCTGTCGGAATAACTTTGAGCGATGAAGATGTTAATGATTGCAGATCAAAAGGTTTTGATGTTCATAAAATGGACCAATCCTTCATGAATTTTGAAGATGAAACTTTTGATTTCGTGTGGGCACGGCATGTTTTGGAACATAGTATAATGCCGCTATTTACATTGTCAGAATATTATCGCGTTACAAAGCAGAATGGAATAATATATATAGAGGTTCCTGGGGCTGATACAGATGCGCGCCATAGTGAGAATCCTAATCATTACAGCATTTTCGGAAGGTCATCATGGATAGCGCTCATAAATAAATCCGGATTCGAGCTCATGGAAGAGTTTCCCAGTAAGCTCCTGATGCAGCAGGGAGGTAAAGATGAGTACTACGGGTTCTTATGCAGAAAACAAAAATCAGAAATTGCGAATAAGAAATTATTTCTTGGTTTATCGTCAGGAGAAAACTTTGGCTGGGGAGTCTGCAGTAAATATCTGAAGAAACATTTAGCGGGTAAAGCTAATATCATTAATCTCGATGAAAATCCTGATATAGTGAACAAGGGAACTGTAGAGGGGAGTATTTTTCATGCCTTAACAGGTGATTTTATAAGTCTTTTCCCTGTAAGAGGTAACAAGAACTACGGGTATACTTTTTTTGAGTACGAGTTAAGTGAAGATGCATTAAGGAATGCTCAGCAATATGACCTCATAATAGGAGGTTCAACATGGAACGAAAAGAAACTGAAAGAAAAAGGTATAAATAATTCATCTGCATTAATTCAGGGAATTGATCCGGATTTATTCTATCCCGGGGAAAAGATGCGGAATAATGATTTGTTTGTAATCTTCTCCGGAGGAAAATTTGAATTAAGAAAAGGACAGGATCTTGTATTAAAAGCTTTTCAACTCATGCATCAGAAATATCCGGATATGATATTATTAAATGCCTGGTACAATATGTGGCCGGAAACTGTGAAATCCATGTCCCAGTCGAAGCACATTAATTTCGATTACAAAGGTGATACATGGAAGAACTTCATGATAAACTTATGTCAGATCAACGGAATAGATGGTAACAGGGTTTTTACACTTCCAATCACTCCAAATAAAAAGTTAAGAGAAATCTACCTGAATTCAGATATCGGATTATTCCCAAACAGGTGTGAGGGTGGTACCAACCTTGTTCTGATGGAATATATGGCATGCGGTAAGCCGGTAATTGCGTCATATAATTCAGGTCATAAAGATATCCTTACAGAGAGCAATTCTCTGCTACTTAACTCAATGCACGAGTTCAGGCTATATGATAATTCAAATAAGACCATAGCGGATTGGGAAGAACCGGATCTTGAAGAAATAATAGATCGTATTGAATTTGCATATCATAATAGGACTGAAATAAAAAACATCGGCCGTAATGCCGGAGTGCATTTGAAAAAATTCACGTGGGAAAATGCTGCAGTTAATCTACTAAACATTATAAAAGAGTAATCATGAAGAGTAACCCGGTTATCTGGCTGGCGTATGTTTCTTATCCAGCAACAACAGCGGCCTATTTTGAACGAGCGCTGAGAAATAAATATAAAGTATTAACATGCGGACCGCAGTTAACAAAAGAAGTTATTGAGCACTGGGATCTTAAGGAAATGAAATCTCCTATTAAGAAACATGACATTTCTACAGGGTATGAACTTGATTTAAGACATGCATTAAATCAGGTGCATAAAGATCATCATCCCGATCTTTTTCTTTGGGTGGAATCTGTTTTCGGATATATGCCGGAAAATATCCGGAACAATGGATTTCCCACAGCGTGTTATCTGATAGACTCACATGTTAGCCTAAATCTTCATTTGGAATGGGCAAAAAGATTTGATTATATATTTATTGCTCAAAAAGAGTATATCCCCGATTTTATAAAAGCCGGAATTGATAACGTATTCTGGTTACCATTAGGATGTGATCCTGTTATACATTCAAAGTACACTTCCGGAAAATTATATGATGTAAGTTTTGTTGGATCTTTGAAAGGTGATCTTCAAGCCCGAAGAAATCAGCTGCTTGGAAAGATAAATGAATTTACTCCTGTAAATTATAAAAGATGCTTTCTTGAAGATATGGCAAGATGTTTTTCTGAGAGTAAGATTGTTTTCAATAATGCTATAAAAAATGACCTTAATATGAGGCTCTTTGAAGTAATGTCTACCGGGACATTTTTACTTACTGATATAGCTGCTAACAGCGGTCAGGAGGAAATGTTCAGGGATAATGAGGATTATTGTATTTATACGGACAGTAATATTGTAGACAAACTTAAATATTACCTGAAGAACGAAGAGCTTAGAGAGAGAATTGCCCAAAGAGGTCAAACTATAGTACACAACGGACATACTTATGAAATCAGGTTGGAAGAGCTGATAAAAGTATGCCTGCGGGGACAGAAAAGAACACCATCTCCTGAAGAATGGCGATACATTTCGGAAACTGATCTCAGGAAGATAGTATCTGTACCAGATAAAAATACAGTTATAAATTCTTTGAGTAATTCTGACCGTAGTTTCGTTATTCCTGTTCTTGATATGTCGCCCGCAAGTCCCTACAATATAGAAAAACTCCTGGTAGACCTTAACAGTGTGTATGGTGATGTTATTGTTATTTTTAACTCACAGGAAATGGCGGAAAAATACAGGAATCATAAAAGGATTAATTATTACGCAATAATGAAGGAGAATGTTGGTGTTTCCCGAGCATGGAATATTGGTCTGAATATTTCTCAAACTAAAATAACTTTTATTCTGAACGCTGATCTCTCGCTCAGTGAAAATGTGATTTCTTCTATGGAGAATTACCTGAATATTTTGCCAGATGCAGCTATTGTTGGTCCCCAGGGTTCATTTTATAGTTATGAACGGGCAGCGGATATAACATATTTTCACAAGGGATCTTTTGATAAACCTTTTCAGGTGGATGCAGTTTCGGGTTTTCTGTTCGCGGTAAAAACAGAGTTGTTTAACAGCGGGGTGCTTAAATTTGATAATCAATATACGCCCTGTTATTTCGAAGAATGGGATCTTGGATTACAAATAAAACAGGCAAATCTAAAAAGTTACGTTGTACCCGTAACTGAGTATGAACACGAATGGAGCGGTTCCATAAGGGCGCTTCGTACCATAAAGTATCTTAACAAGGAAGAGACCTCTGGTCAAATTCTTGAACGCAACAGAGAACTGTTCCGAAAGAAATGGGATCTCATAACATCACTCGACAGCAATGAAAGTATAAAAGTAAGTTTATGGCGCGAAGTAATGTTCAAGAATGCCAGAAATCTTATCATTCAAAATAAGTACGAAGAGGCTGAATCTGCCTATAGGGATATTTTGAGTTATTACCCGGCCGACCGGGAAGTAAGTATGTCCCTTGGTATTTTGCTCAAGCAGAGGAATCGTGCACAGGAAGCTTCAGAATATTTCAGGAAAGCTGGTAAAACTAAAACTAATAAAGTGAGTACCTGTGAAAGTAGCTTTCCCGATTACTATAATAATCCGCGTCCCGATATTCAATCCCTGGTTGATGACAGTGCTAAAACCATTCTCGACATAGGATGCGGCAGTGGAATTATGGGACTGGAGCTGAAGAAAAAAAATACAGCTGAGATATGGGGAGTTGAATTAAATGAGTCAGCAGCTTTAAAGGCAAGACAACATCTTGATTGTGTTCTTCAGGGTCCTATTGAGAGGAACATTGAATTATTGCCTGAAGATTATTTCGACACAATAATCTTTGCAGATGTTATCGAACATTTAGTCAATCCTGCAGAAGTTCTTGAAAGCATAAAACCCAAACTACATAAAAATGGACAACTTATTCTAAGTATTCCAAATGTGAGATTCTGGAATGTTATAGTTAATCTGCTTGAAGGTAATTGGGAGTATGAAGAAACTGGTATACTGGACAAAACTCATCTTAGATTTTTCACATATTCCTCAATCCTGAATTTACTTAGATGCGCTGGATATGATATCGTTTCAACTATTGCGGTAGTGAGTAAAGATGTAACAGTTCCTGATAAGGTGATTGAAGCCTTAAAATCAGTCGGATATAATGTTGGAAGTCTTAAAGAGCAGTCATCACATTTTCAGTATCTGGTAAAATGTGTTCAAGTATGATTCTTCAGAATTATGAAATTAAATTCGTGCTGCATAAACTTATATAATAAGAAATTTAATCCCGGCAAACTGTAATTAAAAGTCATTAAACATTTAAGTATAGCTGCCGATAATATTATTGAGAATAGAATTTCTCAAATACAAATCAGGCACGGATGCCTGATGATTTCAAACAAATAATAAAAAACATGGAGGTTTTTTATGGGTTTCTCAGTTAATTCCAACATCGATGCCTTACGTGCTTATAATGCACTGGCAAAAGTTAATGCTCAAACTACAAAAGCTCAGTTAAGGATCGCAACACAGAAGAGAATCAATTCTGTAGCTGATGATACTTCAGGTTTTGCAGTTGGTAAAAGTCTTGATCAGAAAGTTCAGTTAATGAAATCTGCTCAGAATAACGTTGGTTCTGCAAAGGATATGCTCGCAACAGCAGAATCACAGTTAACAAGCGTTAAAGACCTGGTTACTTCTATCAGATCCAAAATAGCTGACTCTACCAATCCTGCTACTGATAACTCAAAAGTATCAGGCGACATCAAAGCACTTGCTGCAGAAATAGCTAATATTTTCTCTACTACCAAATTTAATGACACCCAGCTTTTAGTTTCATCAACTGCAATGACCAGCGGAACAACATTTAGTTTCCAGACTGGTGCAGATGCTACAGATAAACTGGATATCAATTATATGGCTAATGCTGCAGGTACATTAGGCGGTGCTGCTACTTTAACCACAGGTTCATTTACAGTCAATAACGTTGGAACTGCTGCTTATACAGCATTGACTCAACTTGCAAGTGTTGGAACAACTTCTGCTGCAATCGGTTCATTAGCTGCATACCTGAATACTTTCGAAAGTACCGTTGATAACTCATTAGCAAACATCGGTAATTTCCAACAGAGACTTGATATTAAGGATGATTTCCTCACAACAGCAATTGCTAACTCCTCATCCTCAGTCGGAAGACTTTTTGACGCTAATATTGCTATGGAACAATTGAATGCAACCAAGGGCTCGATCGCAGGTCAGGTAGCAAGTTCAATGCTCTCCCAGTTAAATATGGCTCCACAAAACGTTCTTTCGCTCTTCAGGTAATCAGTAGATCTTAACTTACCCCCGGCAGTGCCGGGGGTGCTAATCTAAAAATTGCAGTAATTATTGGAGAATAAATGTACCACAATGGATATTCATACGCTCAAAGAAGTAATCAGATGAATTCTTATCTCGTGAAAGAGATAATGGAAGCTTCACCCCAGCAGTTACTTATAAAAGTATATGATTTTGCAGTAGTAAATTGCCAGCGCCACAATATAGAGAAAACTAATAAAGCCATTCAGGAATTAATAAATGCTCTGAGATTTGACGGTGATGATGTTCGGGAAATTTCAATTGGATTATTAAAGTTATATCAGTTCTGCCAGGAAGAAATGCGTAACAGGAATTTTGAGATTGTCCAGAAAATATTAATTGATTTGAGAGAATCCTGGCGTAATGCATTTAATATGTAAGGTGATAATATGTCTTATGACATTCTTTCCACTTCGAGTATTAATAATCTTATAGAATCGTTTAAGAGTAATGAAACCACCAAATCCATTACTCCCTTAACAGCAAAAAAAACAAAATATCAAAACCTGTCCAACGCATATACTGTACTCAACAGTAAGCTTTTTCAACTGAAGCTGGTTGCCTCAGATTTCAAATTAACAGGTACCAGCTCAGCCTTTTCCGGAAGATCAGCCTCAGTTTCCAATTCCTCGTTTCTAACAGCAGTTGCAAGTTCATCAGCGGCAAAATCAGCATATACGTTACGTGTTAATCAACTTGCAAAAAGCGATATTGTAACATCAGAAATGCTCACTTCTGGTTCTGCAAATTCTATTACCGCAGGTACACATAAATTTGTAATAAAAACCGGTGATGGAAGCACCGGTGAGTATACCAGCAATGTGGAAGTTGATGTTACAGCCACAGAAACTAATCTGACTTTAATGGAGAAAATCAGAAATGCAATCAACAGCGATTTTGCAATTGTTAAATCAACAGCATATGCCGCTTCTGATGCATATACCGGAGGTGACAGTACATTTAAAATCAATCTGAATGGCACTGAAACATCGGTTAGTATTGCAGGCGGTGGTACCTATAGCGATCTTATGGATGAACTGGTTTCAAAAATCAATGCTAATATCTCGGGGGTTACTGCAGAAAAAATAACTGATTCAGGAAATGTTTCACTGAAATTAGTTGTGAAGGATCAATCTAAATATATATCAGTAAATCATGACAGCGGTACAACAGATCTGGTTTCACAGTTAGGTATTAATGTTCAGAAAGAAAAAGCTGCCGCAGCAACTGTAACTGCATCAGTATTTTCACCAGGTACTGGCAATGCTCAGTTTTCCATTACCACAAAAGAATCAGGTCTTGACTACAGGATAAAATCAATTTATGATCAAACCGGCAATTCTGCGCTGCAGTCACTTGGATCTGCAACTACAACGGGATTAAATCTAGGTACCACACGAACTGAATTTGACCAAAATACTAATACAGCAGGATATGTTTTTGCAGATATAACTTCCACTGGTAATCTTCTGAATTCAAAGCTAGAATTTAATAATATCAGCATACAAAGAAATTCAAATACTATTTCTGATCTTGCTGCCGGAATCACTTTTACACTGAAATCTGTTATGCAGGAAACAGATCAGGATATAAGTGTTACAACAGGAAATGATATAGCAGGAATAAAAGGAAAGATCCAGAGCTTCATTGCGAAATTCAATGATGTTTATTCGTATTTAAAGACAAATAGCTCATATAGTTCGGGAAACAGGGGCTTTTTTATTTCTGATAGGAATACATCAACGTTAATGTCGGACCTTAAGAGTTCTGTATTATCCCAGGTGAGCGGCCTTTCAGATGGCGATCTTAGTTTATTATCGCAAGTAGGTATTAGTTTTGATTCAACAACAGGATTAACTATTTCAAATAATACTATACTTGAACAAAACATCATTGATAATCTTAGTGAATTGGAAAATTTATTTAACTCAAATAATGGAATCGCCAATCTGATTTATAGTAAAATTGATCCTTATTTGGGAGCTGTTGGTTATCTGGCGAATACAAAGTCTTCGTTTGAATCAAATATTACATTATTGAATGATAAAATCAAACGAAACCAGGTGAGTATTGATAAAGGAGCAGACGTTCTAAGAAGAAAGTATGAGCAAATGCAGGCACAGCTTGCAGCTATGATCACATTACAAAATATGTTGTTCTCAGGTGGAAGTGTATGAATAATCTGGAATATAAAATTCAGGAGATCGATACCCTGCTTAACTGTATCTCAGATTCACTTAGCACTCTGACGGAGGATAATTTTGATAAAACTTTGGAAGAGTTAAATTCCAGTATAAAACAGTACTTGAGTTTGAAGGATGATCTGAAAAAACGTTACCCAACTGATATTTACGAAAATTATGAATCTTCAAGAATTCAACTCACTAAACAAATCAGGCAAAAGTTCGATAATATTATAAGTGGGATCCGAACCGAACAGGATCTCATTAAATCCGAGCTGGTTAACATCCAAAACCAGAAGAAACTTACTAATTATAATAGGTGAGCAAGTTGGAAGTAAAAGGAATATCAAATAACGGTTATGCAGCATATCAGGAAACCCAGAAAACCTCTAATAACTCCAATAAAGAAGAAGAAAAGAAATCTGATAAAATTGAAATTTCCAATGCTGCCAGAGTACTTCAAAGTAACCCTAAAGATCTAACGGAAATTCAGAGGAAGATCTCTGAAGGATTTTATAATAATGACAAAGTAATAGAAAAAACAGTTGATGCGATATTAAAGGAATTCAAAGTGAAGTAAACGCCTAAAACTCCTCTGAAATAACCCGCCGAAATAGTGAAATTATTGGACCATCCTCAATTTGGATTTTACTGGTAATTTGGCTAAAATTACAACCTTAATCTTTAAGTTTTTGCTTTATAGTGAATAGTTTAAGTTGTGTAATGATCCAGGATGAAATTCAAAATAATAAGCTCCAGATATTGGGTAAATTGGCTGCCAGTTTAGCTCACGAGATTAGAAACCCTCTTTCCGCTATAAAACTGAGTCTTGAATACATGAAAATGTCGGAAGTTAATCCCGATATAGCAGAAAGTATTCATTCCTGTTTAGATGCAGCGAACAGAATTCAAAATCTTATCGAAACAACACTTGATTTCTCGAGAGCAACACTTAATGACTGTTCCAAAATTTCACTAAACGAAGTTGTAGAGCTTGCAATTGAAATAATGCAGCCCAGAGCTAATGTTCTTAATATAAAAATCAACAAAGACTTACGTGATCAGATGGGGCTTATATATTTTAATAAGAACAAGATGCTTCAGGTAATAATTAATTTAATCACCAATGCATTTGAGGCATGTACTAAACACGGGGTTGTGAAAATTAAAACGTATAGTGAAATTGTAGATAAAATTAGCTATAATACTGTTGAAATTGCAGATAATGGTGTTGGTATAAACGAAGAAGATAAAGAAAAAATATTCCATGACTTTTATACGAAGAAGCCTACCGGGACTGGTCTTGGATTAAGTGTTTGTAAAATGATTCTTGATGATTTTGAGGCAAAAATAGATTTTGATTCAGAAATCGGGAAAGGAACTCATTTTTTCGTTAGGTTTAAAGTAACTAAATGAGGGCGGGCAATGGTCTTTAAGGTACTGATTGTAGATGATGATAATCTAATTTGCATTTCTCTAAAGAAAGTTTTAACACGTATGGGTTATGACGTTGAAACCTGTATGGAGGGGGATAATGTTCTTGAGAAAGTTGCTGAATACCAACCTGATGTTATTCTTCTTGATATATATCTAACAAGTCATAACGGACTGGAAATTCTAAAATCTCTTCAGAAAAGTTATTATGAAATTCCTGTAATCATGATTACAGGCTATTCCGATGTGAAAATTGCTGTTACAGCAATGAAATCAGGCGCATTCGATTTCCTTCTCAAACCTATTGATCTTGAACAACTAGAACTTGTATTAAACAAATGCTTATCTCACCTTAAACTAAAAAATGAAGTTGAAAAGTTTCATACCATATACAAAGAAGATGAGATTACCCGTGAATATTTTGGTAAGAGCAAATCAATTGTTAAGATTGTTAATGCAGTTGAAAAACTTGCAAAGAGCGGGGATACAACAATTCTTATTGAAGGTGAAAGCGGTACAGGAAAAGAAGTATTTGCAAAGTTTATTCATCAGCAAAGTCCCAGAAATACTGCTCCATTTATAACCATTAGTTGTGCAGCCATTCCCAAAGAGCTGGCCGAAAGTGAGTTGTTCGGGCATGAAAAGGGAGCATTTACAGGAGCTCCTCAAAAAACAAAATTAGGAAAATTTGAACTCGCTGACGGCGGCACCCTTTTACTGGATGAGATCGGAGAATTATCTCTGGACCTTCAGGTGAAATTACTTCGTGTACTCCAGGAAAAAACATTTTACCGGCTGGGGGGAGAGAAAGAAATTGCTGTTAATGTTAGAGTACTTGCTGCTACAAACCGTGACCTTGAAGCAGAGGTTCAGAAAGGAAATTTCAGGGAAGATCTATATTACAGGTTAAATGTTGCTAAAATTTATATTCCACCTCTGCGAGATAGAAAAGAGGATATACCTGCATTAGTATACAGGTTTATGAAGGAGTTTGAACTTAAATTCAACAAACACATCAAAGGCTTTGATCAGGGCGCTATCGAGTTTCTGGAAAATCAGTATTGGAAGGGGAATGTACGTGAGTTAAAAAATGCAATTGAGCGTGTTGTTCTGATGTTAGAGGGAGATGAAATCAAAGAACAAAGTCTCAATTTTATGGCTAATACTAAAGCTCAAACTCAGGACGATGATAAATTTACACTCAAGATTCCATCCAAAGGTATTAAAATAGATGTAGTTCTGAAAACATTAATTCTGAAGACACTTGATATTACAAAAGGTAACCAGGTTAAAGCCGCAAAAGTATTAGGCCTCTCAAGATCAAAACTCAGATATCGTATGGAGCAACTTGGGATTGAAGTAACCAAGAAAATTGAGTAATTTGATCCCCAGCCTTTTAGCTAGTTCTAAAAATAAAAAAAATCTCAACTTTTTCGGAATTGTTTCCGATAATAACATATAAATCTTAAGGAAGGTACAGTATTGCTCATTTTTGGTAGATTTTGGGAGCCGGAAATTGTCATTTGACTTAATAGATCCGATAAAAAAAAATAATTTACCTTTAGACATTCTTGAAGCTGCATTCAATCCTATCCTTATACATAACCGGGAAGGGGAGATACTCTTTATCAACAAGGAGTATTTAAAGTTATTCAATGTTACCTGCCTTGAAATCGACACCAAAAATGTAGCGGATTTTTATGATGTCTCTAATACTGTGAATCTTTCTGAGATTCTTTTCAGCATTACTGCAGATGGTCACTGGGAAGGTGAAATCTTCGAAAGAATAAATGATGTTCTCCTGAATCTGAAAATTGATTCACGATTAGTTCATTCGGAAGATGGAGCTTCCGATTATATAATTCGATTTGCCCAAAATATTTCTATAGAGAAAAAACTCAAAGAAGGTGAGCGGTTTAAGATTGCCATACAGCATTCTCACGAAATTATATTTATGACAGATTCCGATGGAGTCATCAATTATATAAATCCTGAATTTGAAAAGTTTTATGGTTATTCTAAAGATGAAGTAATTGGCAAGACGCCTAGAATTCTTAAAAGTGGAATGATGTCAGAGAGTTTTTATAATGATTTCTGGCAGAAACTTCGATCGGGTCAGAATTGCGATGAGGAAATGGTCAATCAGACCCGAAGAGGTCAGTTCATAACAGTAATGGCCAGCATAAGCCCTTTTTATGATGATTCTAATAATATTACCGGGTTCATTTCCATTCAAAGGGATATTACAGAACAAAAACGAAACGAAGAAATCACCCGTAGAGCTCTGGACAGAGCAGAAGAATCAGATAATCTCAAAACAGCATTCCTCAATCAGATGTCTCACGAGATACGAACCCCTTTGAATTCCATTCTGGGCTTTATGTCGATAATGGAAGAAGAAATGATAAGTAAAGGAAATACTCACCTGGTTCAGTATTTTGCATCAATTAACAGATCTGCTTCCAGACTGCAGAGAACAATTGAAGATATATTATCAATGTCCAGTATTCAGATCGGAAATTTCTATACTTCTGCTACAAGGATTAATCTTGAAGAAGTGATCAGACTACTGATGGAGGATTTCAAGTCACTTTCTGAAGAAAAGGGTTTGGAATTTGTATTTTATAACAGATCTAAATCCTGTTTTGTTACTGCCGATTCTTATTCGATAATTAATTCCTTCCAGCACCTTATTGATAACGCATTAAAATTTACCAATAAAGGTAAAGTAGAAATAACTATTTACGAACAGGATGAGAATCTGTGTGTAGCCGTCAAGGATACAGGTATAGGCATATCAAAAGATTACATGGATAAATTGTTCAAACCGTTTACACAGGAAGAGGTAGGCTATAACAGACGATATGATGGTAATGGATTAGGCCTTGCCTTAACTAAAGAATATCTTCGCTTAAATCATGCTCAAATATATGTAGAAAGTGAAAAAGGTACCGGTACAACTTTCACGGTTGTCTTTTATGGTGTTGATTAAAACACCTATTACGAAAATTCATTAACCAATTACATGAATAAAATAATCTTCGGAATATTTTATTACGCAGCAAGTCTGGAAGTATATCTTTACTTAAATTCCGCATCAAAGCAGTTCTCTATTTCCTATATTCCTTTTATATTAAGTACCGGGACCGGCATTTCCTTATTTCACGAATGGATTGTACTCGCCATTTTATTATTTCTTTTACTCTTTTATGTTTTTGCTCAATACAAATATCTGATGAAAAAGATATTACAGCTTGAGAAAAAGATCAGGGAGAGAACAACTCAGCTCAGGAAATCACGTACACTATTAATTTCTGAACTTGAAGACAGGGTTAAAGCTGAAGATGCATTAAAGAAATATGAATTTCAGTTCAGTATGATATGGGAAAAATCAACAGATGGAATGCGTATAACAAATAAAGATGGTATTGTTATAAAAGTTAATGAAGCGTACTGCAACCTTGTTGGTAAAAGCAAATCAGAGCTGGAAAATAAAACTTTTGCGGTTATATATAAAGAATATGATGAGGAGAAATCAATTCAAAAGTACCGGGAGAAATTTGACAGCAGAACCATTGAACAGTATTATGAAAGAGAATTTATCCTTTGGAATGACAGCAGAGTCTGGTTTGAAGTTTCAAGCACTATGCTCGAGTTTGAAGATCAGTCAGCACTACTTCTTTTAATTTTCAGAAATGTAACAGAAAGAAAGAATGCTCAGGAAGCATTGATGAAATATGCAAATGAACTTGAAGCAACTACTAAAAAGCTTCAGTCCTCAGAGGAAAAACTTAAAGAAATGAATGCTAATAAGGATAAATTTTTCTCTATAATATCACACGACCTGCGAAGTCCTTTTAATTCTATACTGGGAATATCTGATATATTGGTATCGGATTTTGATTTACTTTCTTCTGAAGAAATGCGGAACCTGGCTGTTAACATTCAAAGTTCTACCCGGAAAGTATATTGTTTAATTGAGGATTTATTACAATGGTCGCGGCTTCAGACAGGTCACGTGGAATTTTCACCAGTAAAACTTAACTTAAAAAATATTGTTGAAAATAGTGTTTCCATCCTTATTGGGAATGCACTTATTAAGGATATTAGAATATTGACTTATATAGAAGATAATATTTCTATTTTTGGTGATGAAAAAATGCTTTCATCTGTTGTGCAGAATCTGATCTCGAATTCCATAAAGTTTACAAATAGTACTGGTCTCATTGAGATAAGTGCGTATAAATATGGTGATTATGTAAAGGTCTTAATTAAGGACAATGGAGTAGGAATTTCAAAGGCTAACTTATCGAATTTATTTACACCATACAGGGGTGACTCTCAGCCCGGTACTGCCTTGGAAAAAGGCAATGGTCTCGGATTAATTATCACTAAAGAATTTGTAGAACTGAACCGCGGCACTATAACTGCTGAAAGTGACGGCTGTTCAGGTAGTACATTCTCTTTTACACTCCCTGTAGCATAGAACCTCTGTATACAGGGGATAAATTTTTACATTTTTTTCTTTCAGCGAGTTAACATTCCTCAAAAACATCCGATAATGAAAAAAGTGACTATCAAAAATTTGTGCAGGGGTTTGAAAAATGAAATTTCTAAATACATTTTATTTGTTGCTAACCTTTTTAATCGCTGCTCCTTTAATTGCTGAATCTTCGTCTAATCTTCCACAAGAGGACCCTTATCTTGCGTTTGCTGAAGAAATGCCTGCACCTGTGGGCGGAATTGAGGCTGTTTACAAGAAAATAGTTTATCCGGATATCGCCAAAAAAGCCGGTTTGGAAGGAAAGGTTTACCTGCTGGTTCACGTGAACGAGAATGGCGGGGCAGATGATGTAAAGGTTATCAAAGGAATCGGCGGTGGATGCGAGGAAGCGGCGGCAAAAGTGCTAAAAGAAAGTAAGTATACACCAGGTAAAAATAAAGGTGTTCCTGTGAAAGTAAAATTGTCATTAGGCATAACCTTTAAACTAAAGTAAGTAGAGATTAAGCGGATTTACAGGAAAACATTACCACGGAGTTAGAATGGAGTTTTTAAAGAATCTTAAATTCGTAAGGAAGATTCAACTAGGTTTTCTGGCATTAGCAGCTATTTCAGCATTAATAGTTCTGATTGCTTTTACTCAGTTGTCGCAGATGCATGATACGAAAGATGAAATTTTTGAAGATTATGTTATTCCTCAGGCACATGTTGAAGAGATCTATGCAAATTTTCTGAAGATTCAATTCAAAATGATGCAGTTCTCTATGCCCGTTTTTGCGGATCAGTTTAATGAAAATATGAAAGAATATACGTATTTAAAGGAATCTACTGATAAATTAATTGATACATTATTAAAATCCAGCACCAATGAACAGGTAAAGAAAGATCTGACCGAAGTTAAGGCCATATGGACTGAATATAAAGGTGTTGTTGCTGATGGTATTGTTAGCGCAGCGGTGACACAGATGTTTGAAATGGGGGCTGATATTGCTACTTCGTCCGGTGAAGAAGTTGGCAAAAAGATGCTTGCAAAATTCGATCGTGTTAAGAGTAATTTAAAAACTAAATCCCAGGATCTTAATGAATCTGCAGAAGGCACTGTTACAAACGCTATTTTACTAACATTATTAAGCTCTCTTATTGGTACTTTGGTTTTTGTATTCTGTACATTCTATCTTGCACCTGCAATGACTAAACCAATCAACAGGCTGAAGGGTATCGTGGATGAATTCTCTCTGGGCAATTATGATGTGGAAATAGAAAATAAATCGAAAGATGAAATTGGTGAACTAACCGAATTATTCAGGAAACTGCAGCAGGCTCAGGTTGATAGAATCTATGCAGCGGAACAGATAGCAGCTGGTAACATGAAGAAGGTCAATTTGGCATCTGATAAAGATCTGCTGGCTATCGCTTTTAATAAAGAAGTTGATACTATCGAAGATCTTCTTAATGAAGCCAATCTCTTAATTGAAGCAAACAGAGAAGGAAATCTTAAGCTGCGCGGTGATGTTTCAAAATTCTCAGGAGGATGGGGCAGACTCATAGCCGGAGTTAATTCCATGTTGGATCTTATTGTTGCTCCGCTTGATGAAGCCGCAAAAGTTCTCTCTGTGATGGCAAAAGGAGATTTCACTCAAAAGATAACGGGTGATTATAAAGGTGATTATCAGATCATTAAACACAATGTTAACTACGTTATAGACTCTTTAACACAGGCTTTAAATGAAGTTGCCTCCAGTGCAGCAGCCGTTGCAAGTTCTTCAACTGAAATATCTTCCAGTTCTGAAGAAATGGCTGCCGGCGCTCAGGAACAAACCCAACAGGCTGCTGAAGTTGCCGGATCTGTGGAACAGATGACTAAAACAATTCTGGAAAGTACCAAAAATGCTTCGGTAGCAGCAGAAACATCAAAGAAGTCGAGTGAAAATGCTCTCAAAGGTGTTAATAAAGTTGAGGAAACAAAAAAAGGTATAGATAAAATAGTCACATCTGCAGAAAAAACTTCGGGAATCATTACAACACTGGCAAGAAAAACAGATCAGATCGGTGAAATTACCCAGGTAATTGATGATATTGCTGATCAAACTAATTTGCTTGCTCTGAATGCCGCTATTGAAGCTGCACGTGCAGGTGAGCAGGGACGCGGATTTGCTGTTGTTGCAGATGAAGTAAGAAAACTGGCAGAAAGAACAACAAAAGCCACCAAAGAAATTGCCGATACTATTAAAGCTATTCAGAAAGAAGCCAAAGAAGCAGATAAATCCATGGAAGAATCTAATAATGCTGTTAAAGAAGGTCTTAAATTAACTGAAGAAGTTGCTTCAGCATTAAGAGATATTCTCAGCGGTGCAGATAAAGTGTCTCATATTGTTGATCAGGTTGCGGCAGCAAGTGAGCAGCAATCATCAGCTGCTGAACATATAAGCAGAAATATTGAAGGTATAACCAGCGTTACTCAGCAATCAGCAGCTGGTATTCAGCAGATTGCCAGAACTGCAGAAGACCTGAGCAGGCTTACTGTAAATTTACAAAATCTTGTCAGCAAATTTAAGATTGGCCATGGGTCGAAGTTTGATAAAAGCGATTACTCCATACGTCAGAATGGTAAATTGATTTCACATTAGAAAAATGAAAGGTTCTGTAAAGCCACCCTGTTGAGGTGGCTTTTTGCGTCTAATGAAGTTATAGAATTATGTCTAATTCATCTGATTAAGGAAATTTCCCCAAAAAGAGAAGCTCTTTGATCACCTTAATAAATATTATTTTCTATCGATGATAAATACTGATAGAATACTTTTGTAAATAATAAATGTCTAAAAGTAAAAGTAACATCAGTAAAAATTTATATCTGAGTTCAGATGCTCAGAAATCTCAGATTGATGAGTACGAACCTCATCTTATTAATGAATGTATCATCCTGGCTGACTATGCTTTGAACATTTTAGACGCGAATGATGCTCTTCTTAATCTCACCGGATACAGTCTAGAAGATATAACAGGGCGGAAGCTCAATATTCTATTTGTTGATTCTTCTATTGATCTAATTCATTCATGTTTAGCTGATTTAAAGAGCAGAGCTAAATCAGCTAACGGGCATATTCTGTTAACAAAAAATACCGGCGGCGGTGAGTTTGCCCTTTCTTGCACAATATCATTAGTTTCTGCAGGTTCCAATTCACACCTTCTTCTTATTACAGCCCGACCGGTTACACACAGCCTGTTTGTTTCTCTATTCAGTAACTTACCAAATAGTATTATTATTTTTAATCCTGTATATGATATAACAAGCAAATTTGCAGGACTTAGATTTCTTGACTTCAACGGTTCCTTTGAGAAACTCTCCGGGTATAACAGAGAGCAGGTTCTTAATAAAAATCTCTCTCAAATAATACCTGATTACGCTGAAGAATGGGAAAAGCTTTTTCTGAGGTGTGCAGAATCTAAAATCTATACAACTCTGGAAAATTCCATTTTATTGTTTGATAAATATATTTCTGTTTCGGGATTCTGTCATAATCCAAATATTTTTATTATAGTTTTTGAAGATTTGACATATAAGAAAACTATTGACAATGAACTTCTTGTAGAAAAATACCTGCTGCAGAATCTGCTCGATCAAATTCCGGATACTATTTATTTTAAGGATATAAATGGAAGATTTACCAGGATAAATAAAGCCCAGGCAAATGTTTTGGGTTTGCAGGATGCTGAAGAAGCGATCGGTAAATCTGATTTTGACTTTTTTGAATTCAACCATGCCAAAGTGGCTTATGATGATGAGCAGATGATCATTAAAACAGGGTATCCGCTTGTTGATAAAATGGAACAGATCAGACGTGCTGACGGGTGCATAAGATATGTATCGGCAACAAAAGTTCCTATTTATAACAGGAATAAAGATGTTACTGGTATTGTTGGTATTTCCAGGGATATCACTGAAAGAATTAAATATCAGGAAGCACTTGCACAATCAGAAAAAAGGTTCCGTGCTCTTTGGGAAAATATTGACAACGGCATGCGTTTGACAAACTCCAACGGAGTTGTTATTGAAGTAAACGAAGCATATTGCCGGATGGTGAATTTCTCTAAGGATGAACTGATTGGGCGTAATTTCAACATAGTTTATGGTTCTTCGGAAGAAGAAGATAAATTTGCAGCCAATAAATATATCACTCAATTTACCACCAAATCTGTACTTCCAAATCTTGAGACAATTCTAAATTTACGAAGAGCGCCCAGGATTATAGTTGAAGTATCGAACATATTTTTTGAATATGAGCATGGAGAGAATTATTTACTCTCGATTTTTAAGGATATCACCAAGCGTAAAGAAGCTGAAACGGCAATGTTCGAGAATGAACTGCGTTACAGAACGCTATTCGAAAATTCATCTGATGGCATAGTTTTAATTGGTAACAAGTTTGAGGATTGCAATCCTACTTTATGCCAGATCTACAACTGTAATAAAGAGGATATTGTCGATCATTATTTTAATGATTTTGCTCCTGAACATCAGCCAAATGGAAAACCATCTGAAGAGCAAATCACAGAATATGTAAAATCCGCATTAGAAGGTAATTCTATTTTCTTTTACTGGCAGCAGAAAGGAAAGGATAGCAGAGTTATTGATACTGAAGTTAATCTAAGTTCTATAAATATTGGCGGCAGAACTCTCATTCAGGCAACTATAAGAGATATTACTGAACGACTGCAGAATGAAAAAACCCGTAATGCTCTCTATAAAATATCTGAAGCCGTAAATACATCCCAAGATATACAGAATCTTTATAAAGAAATTCATTTTATTGTCAAAGATCTGATGAGTGCTGACAATTTTTACATTGCCTTATATGACGAAAACACAAGCATGGTTACTTTTGATTATTATGTCGACCTGGTGGATACAACCCCTGCTTCGCATAAATTGAGAAAAGGTTTAACTGAATATGTGCTGCGTACCGGTTCAAGTCAGCTTATCTCTAAACAGGATGATGAAAGACTTAGAAAATGCGGAGAAGTTGAACTCATAGGAGAGCCCGCAGCTATCTGGCTGGGCGTTCCTTTAAAAATCGAGAATAAAACTATCGGTGTTATTGTTGTCCAGGATTATGAAAATGAAAAGGCATTTTGTGAAAAAGAAAAGCAGATACTTGAATTCGTTTCTAAACAGATAGCTCTTGCCATAGAAAGAAAAAAAGGCACTGAGGAGCTTAAGCTGATTGCTGAGGAGCTTAAATTGCTGAATGCTAATAAAGATAAACTCTTTTCTATTATTGCTCACGACCTGAGGAGTCCATTTCATGGATTATTTGGTTTCACCGAAATCCTTGCTAATGACTTTGAATCGTTAAGCAAATCAGAAGTAAAAAATATAAGTCAGGAATTATACAAAACGGTCCGCCAGCAATTTAAATTACTGGAGAATTTACTGGATTGGTCAAGACTTCAGATAGGCAGAATGGAATTTCAGCCCATAAAAATAAATATTCTTGAAAAGGCAGCCCTTATTATTGATCTTCTGATTGGGAATGCTATCCGAAAAAACATAACTATTATTAATGATATAAAAGATAACGTGAATGTGTGGGCAGACGAAAAGATGCTAAATTCTATTATGCAGAATTTAATTTCAAATGCAATTAAGTTCACTCCAAGTGGTGGTAAAATTTTATTATCATCACGGATCGTTGAAGATGAAGTTGAGATAGCGGTTAAGGATAGCGGTATTGGAATTTCTAAAACAGACCTGAAACTGCTGTTCAGAATTGATGTACAGCATTCTACAAAAGGAACGGCTAATGAAAAAGGTACCGGACTTGGTCTGTTGTTATGTAAAGAATTAGTTGAAAAACAAAATGGTCGAATAAAGGTTGATAGTAAACCTGGAGAGGGATCAGTTTTTACTTTTTACCTTCCGCGTCATATTGATAATGATTAGAGTCTGATAGTATCTGCTATGCACAATATTGCTACTACTACTTAGAAAGTACTCCCAAAACAACAATTATTACTTTTAACATTCAGGAAAACTCCGGAAATATAATAACCTGAATAGAGGCTGTCTAAAAAGTAAATTGATTTTTTAATAGAACACGGATTTACGCGGATTTCACACGGATCTACACGGATCTACACGGATCTTTAAAGGATTAATACTTTTTAGACAACTTCATACTTAAAATGCGGTCCATCAGGGGACATTAACATGAATTTACAGGATGCGGATAAGGAACTCGAATAGTATGCATAGTAATAAATTATAATTCTGTTTCGATTATTACTTGGATGAAAATAAATTTTAATCAAAGGAGAATAAATGGCAAATCAGGATATTAAGGTTAATCCCGATGAACTGCTTCAATTAGTTAGTTTTAATATCGGCAGAGAGGAATTCGGTGTGGATATTCTAAAAGTTCAGGAAATAAACAGAATGATAACTATCACCAAGGTTCCTAATTCACCCGATTTTGTTGAGGGAGTTATAAACCTGCGCGGGAGGGTTATTCCCGTTGTTGATCTGAGAATTCGTCTGGGAATGGAAAAAATTGAGTATGGAAAGAATACAAGAATAATTGTGGTGGAAATTGAAGGTAAAACTATCGGATTTATTGTAGATTCTGTGAGTGAAGTTCTCAGAATTCCAAAGTCAATTACTGAACCGCCTCCAACAATAGTTGCGGGTATTCAGGCCGAATATATTACTGCAATTGGTAAACTTGAAGACCGATTGTTGATTTTACTCGATCTTGAAAAGATTCTTGCTTTTGATGAGAAGAAACAATTGCAAACGATATAAGGTCTCATAATAAAGTTATGCTATTTTTACGAATGTGATGAATTAATTTTGTTATTTAAAAATATTTATTAAATTTCCGTGTGAAATTCTAAGTAGAAGAACAAAGTTTTTTGAAATTAAAGACCGGGGAAACCCCTTAACCCCCCCTTAATAAAATCCCCTTTTTCTCCGGTCTTTAACTATTTTAATCCTTATTCATTATCCCAATGATATTTTCCCTGCGCATTCTTGTATTTAGCTATATTTGCACCCGAATTTGTAAAACTAACTAATTTTATGCAATTTATTTGCATAGTGAAAGAATTGGAATTCTGGACTTACCTATGGAATCTATAGATAATGGTGAAATTATATTTGTGGAAGATAACCCAAGTGAGACTGAACTGATCTTAAGAATATTAAAAAAGAGCAAGCTCTATAACAGGGTTATTTCCTTCAAAGATGGAATAAGTGCACTACAGTACTTGTACAACAACCTGGAGGGTCAAAAAAGTGCAGCAGTTCTTCCTAAAGTTATTTTTCTTGATCTGCGGATGCCTAGAATTGACGGACTCGACATTTTGAAAAAGATTAAAAGCTATGAGGGAACGAAAAATATTCCGGTGGTAATGCTCACTTCCTCTCATGAAGAATCCATTATGAAAGAGTGTTACAAAGCAGGAGTTAATAGTTATATAATAAAACCTACTGATTATAATTCCTTTGTTGATCATATTACCAAAGCAGTTCTGTACTGGGCTTGCTGGAATCAGTCACCTCAATTAACTTCCCTCCCGAAATTACCATTATAGGTTAATTGCTTTTCAGCTTTTTACGTTTCTATCTATTAAACAGCTAAATAATGAATGGGAATTTCCGATAATTCATAAAGGTATTATTTAAATAATTACACTTACCACAATAATGAAAACTATAATGGATAATAATAATCCTGCCCGAAATAATATCATTTCAGCGTTAAAATGTAATGATCCTGCCCTTAAACGAGAGACAGTTGAAAGTCTTATAAGTGAGCAGATTGATCAGAGCATACTGGAGGTGCTTTGTCCTCTTCTGCTTGATCCTGATAAAGGGGTGAGGGATTCCTGTTCGTTTACACTTATCTATAATGGAAATCCATTAATTCCAAAGTATGTTGTTCCTTATGTCTCTTCACCAGACATATCCATAAGGAATCTGGCTGGTGAAGTACTGCTCAAAATTGGGGAGAACAGCATTGATGATCTTATTGAATATTTGCAAAATTCAGATAATGATGATGATTTTAAGTTTGTAATTGACATACTAGGATTGATCGGTAATGATAAACCAGTTCCCTGGATACTTCATGTTCTTGAAAAGAACAAAAATGATAATGTAATTCTTGCTTGTTTTGAAGCACTCGGTAATATGGGATACACCGACGCACTGCCAGTTTTGGTAAAGTTTTATGAGCAAAGCGATTTATATAAGCCCACCATCATTGAAGCTATGGGCAAAATGAGATCAAAAGAGATTCTGGAGTTTGTTCTTTCTAAATACCAGGTGGAAGATGATCTGACGAGATTTTCAATTATAGAAACCCTGGGTACGATAGGTGATCAAAGCACTTTTTTCTTTTTATTAGGTGAGCTAACCCGAATTAAAGGTCCGCTTGTTTGGGTAATTATTGCATCCCTGCAGAGTCTTAAAGAAAAAATGGAATTGGATCTTCCTTTTGATGAGAGTATTAAAAATTCTATTCTCTACACACTGCTAGAGGCAGAACCGAAGTATAAACGCGCTGCCGCAAACCTTATTACTATTTATGATGACAAAGATATTCTTGAAGCCTTGTTAAGAATTTACGGTGAAGACGCTGAAATTGATGAGAGTATTAAATCAGCATTTTTTCAGTTTCCAGGGATGATCTTCGGAAAGATTTCTCCTCTTATAAAAACTAAACCTGCTAACCTTAAGAATTTATTATGGCTCTTAAAAGAGCTATTCGATTTAGATAACGGTGAAAGTCTGAATTCTCTATCTGCCCTGGAAAGGCACAACTTAAGTGATGCCTTTTCTTTATGTCTGGACCATCCGGATGAGGAAATAAGAAAAACATCAATAGAATTGTTGTTTAATATCTCTTTAGAAACAGCATTGTTATTTGTGGATTCTATGATCGAGGATGATAACATCTGGAACAGGTTAAAGATTCTTGAAATAATTGAAAATATATTTCACCCCTCAATAAATGCAGTTCTTAAAAAACTCGTTAATGATCCTGAAGAAATGGTAAGGGAAAGAGCTGAATGGGCACTTTCTCAAAGAGGCATTACAAACTTTGAAATAAAATCCTAAAATATATGACTAATTTTATCAATGCTGATGCACAAAATGCGAGGCCGCCAGATAATTTTTCTTTCGCGGTAAAAAATCCAATTGTTCTTTCAGATAAAACCTTCGAAAACTGGAGAAGATATATTTACGATATATGCGGAATATATTTTCAGGATAATAAAAAATATCTTCTTGAGAGCAGATTGCAAAAGAGAATTGGATTCCTCGGTCTTGATTCGTTTGATGCATATCTTGATTTCATAAAATACAATCCTAACCGTCAGAGCGAACTAAGATATTTATATGAAGCCATTACAATCAATGAAACCTTCTTTTTCAGAAACCAGCCTCAGTTAGATGCCCTTGTCACATCAGTAATTCCTGAAATAAGCAATTCATCAACGAAGTTCAATAAGAACAAGATTCGCATTTGGAGTGCCGCATCATCTTCAGGAGAAGAGGCGTACTCTATTGCAATAGTGTTAACAGAACTCATAAAGCCAAAGTATCCAAACCTGGAATTCGAAATTATCGGTACTGATATAAACCAGGCAATGATTGAATCAGCAAAAAAAGGTCAGTATAGAGAGTATTCTATAAGAAACACTCCTCCCTTTTATCTGAAAAAGTATTTCAGAAACTACGGCAGTACTTATGAATTAGATCAGGTTATCAGGAATATGGTCTCTTTCAAAGTGCTTAACCTGTATGATGATGTTTCAATGAAATCAATGCTCAATTTTGATGTAATTTACTGTGCAAATGTATTGATCTATTTTGATGTGAAATCCAAGATAAAAGTTGTATCGCACCTGTATAACTCACTTTACAAAGGGGGGTATTTGTTTATCGGATATTCAGAAACGCTTCATGGAATTTCTAAAGCATTTAAACTTGTGAGTTATCCTAAAACCATTGGGTACAAAAAGGAGTAAATAAACCGGATGAAAAAAATTATTTTAATAGCAGATGATTCTCCAACAATACGAAAATTCGTTTCATTTTCTCTCACAATGAATGGATTTGAAGTTATTCCGGCCTGTGACGGCATGGAGGCACTTGAGAAACTGCCGCTTAATAAGATTGATTTAGTTATTACTGACTTAAATATGCCTAATCTCGACGGCTTTGAACTGATTCGCACTATAAGGAATAATGAAGAATATCATGAGATCCCGATAATCATTCTTTCATCTCTGTCAGCTAGTGAAGACATTGAGCGGGGGATGAGCTTTGGTGCAAATTCTTACCTTGTAAAACCTTTCGATCCAAAGCGAATACAATACGAAGTTGCTAAATATATAAACTAGAGGAAAATAAATATGTCTTTAAAATTTCTGGTCGTGGATGACTCAGTTACAATGCGGAGAATTGTTTCAAATTCTCTGAAGAATCTGGGCTATGAAAATCTTGTTGAGGCAGTAGACGGTAAAGATGCTTTGGCTAAGCTGGAAGCAGATCCTACCATAAATTTTATCATTACTGATTGGAATATGCCGGTATTTTCCGGACTTGAATTAACAAAAGCGATCAGATCGGATGAAAGATATAACAGGCTGCCGATTCTGATGGTAACCACCCGCGGAGTTAAGGAAGATATTATTGAAGCCCTGCAGGCAAAGGTTACAAATTATGTAATAAAACCGTTTACACCTCAAATATTAAAAGAAAAGATTGATCAGATCATAGCAAATACTCAATAGGTAAAATAAATGAATCAAAACCGTTTAAATAATATTTCTCATCTTTTTAATAAGCTTGATGATATGAAATCTTTGTTCCAATATGGACAAAAGATTGTTCCGATACTTCAGAGTCTGGTTGACTTTATGCAGGAGACAGTTCCACTGCTCGAAACCATTAACAACTCTATAGCTGATAGTACATCTAAAATTCCGAAAGCAACAACACAGATCAGCAGTGTAACAAATGCAACAGAGCTTGCCACAACTGAAATTCTCGATCTGGTAGATATTATAACAAACACACTATATACAATTGAAGCTGAATTGAAGAAAATTCTTTCCACCGGAGCAAAGAAAGCTGAAGCAATTAATGAACTAAAAACAATTGTGGCTGGTAATGGTCGTGCTGAGGATTTGATCAGGACTTATTGTGAGAACGATATTACATCAGATTCATTAAAAAATGTTCTGAAGTATTTCCCGCAGTTATGCAATGACGCGGGTAATATTACAATTTCACTGCAGGTACAGGATATAACTTCTCAGCAGCTTGCCGCTGTAAATCATCTAATTCAGTCAGTGCAGCAGAAATTAGCATCTCTCATTCTGGATATCGATGAATCTAAGCTGGAAGAACTTGATAAGAGCGGTATTGATGTTCCTCATGGTTCCACATTTGACCCAAATGCAAGCTATGATAAATCTGAAGTGCGTCAGGATATGGTTGATGCAATAATTCATAAAGAGAACCATAAGGCCTCTCAGGATGAAATAGATAAATTATTCTCCTGATTTTACTATATTGTTCAAACAAAAATAAACTCTATGGATAACGATTTACAATACGCAATGCTCAGCGATCCTGAAATGAAGGAGATTTTTGAGAGTTTCATTGTTGAAACCGGGGAAATTCTTGATAGTCTTGATCTTGAGCTCGTTGAGCTTGAAAAAAGTCCTGAAGATGTTGATCTCTTAAATTCAATCTTTCGCTCATTTCATACTATAAAGGGAACCTCAGGCTTCTTAGGCCTGGAAAAGCTTCAGAAGGTAACACATAAATGTGAGGATATTCTGAACAAACTAAGAAAAGGCGAAGCGAGATTGAACAGTTATATAATGGATGCTATTCTGGATGCCTTTGATAAAATCAAAATTCTTGTTAGCACTATTGAAACTCAGAAGAACGAAAAAGTAGAAGTTGAAAATACAATAACTTTACTAGTTTCAATATACCAGGAACTGGAAGCGGGAAAAATTCCGCAGGGCAGCACCCCGCCCCCACATCAGCAGAAAAAACCTGATGTTGTTCAGGAAAATCATAAAGAAGAAGAACATGAGCCAGAAGAGCATGAAACCGAAGAGGATGCTGCAAATGAAATTAATGTTCAGATTCAGGATTCATCTTCTGCGGCTGCTAAAGAAATAATGAAATCTGCCCCGAAACAAAAAGATAATACCATCAGAGTCGATGTTGAACGGCTGGATGATCTCTTAAACATTGTTTCTGAACTTGTACTAGGACGCAACCGCCTCTCACAGGTAAATACAGAAGTTTCACTTGAATACGAAGGAACAAAGTTATCGAGAGATCTCGCGGAAGCTTCCAAACAAATAGATCTCATGACTACAGAACTGCAACTTGCAGTTATGAAGACCAGAATGATCAAAATAGGCAAGGTATTTAACCGGTTTCCGAGACTCATTCGTGATCTTGCAAAAGAAACAAAAAAAGATGTTGAACTTCTGATTATTGGTGAGGATACAGAACTGGATAAAACGCTGATTGAAGAGATCAATGATCCTCTGGTTCATTTAGTAAGAAATTCAATTGACCATGGAATAGAATTACCTGAAGTAAGAATAAAAAAGGGCAAAGATCCAAAAGGACATATAATACTTTCTGCGGAACACGAGGGGAATAACATCATCATAATCATTGAAGATGATGGAAAAGGTATCAATCCTGAAGTGATAAAAGAAAAAGCAGTTAGCAAAGGAATGATCACAAGGGAAAAGGCGAACGAGTTAAGTAAACAGGAAATTTATAATCTCATCTTTCTCCCGGGGTTTTCTACAACAGAAGTTGTTACCAATGTTTCAGGCAGAGGTGTAGGAATGGATGTGGTTAGGACAAACGTTACAAAACTGCGAGGGTTGATCAATATAGAATCGGTAGTTGATAAGGGCACCAAAATAATTATCAAACTGCCTCTTACTCTTGCTATTATCCAGGGATTACTTGTTAAAGTGAGCAGTCAGACTGTGGTTATTCCACTCAACTCGGTAATTGAAGTAGTAAAGGTCGCTAATGATGAGATATATACGATAAATCATAATGAAGTTATCAGAATAAGAGAATCTGTACTGCCACTAATCAGAATAGACAAACTACTTTATTCATCTTCTGGTGAGGTAAATCAGAACATATGGCAATACGTAGTGATAGTGGGCATAGCTGAAAAACGTTTTGGAATCAGGGTTGATGCTCTGGTTGGGCAGAAGGAGGTCGTAATAAAGTCACTTGGAAACTATCTCGGGAATATAAACGGTATAGCAGGTTCAACCATCATGGGTGACGGTAAGGTAGTAATGATTCTCGATGTTGGTGAATTGATAAGTAATTTAACGGAAGAAACTTGTTAAATAAAATCAGAGCAGTCGTAATTGATGATTCCGCTTTCATGCGGAAATCAATCTCCCTGATGTTGGAATCAGATGGTGAGATTGAAGTTGTAGGAACAGCACGAGACGGTTTGGATGGCTATAACCTGGTGAAATCGTCCCGGCCTGATATAGTAACTCTTGATGTGGAAATGCCGCGGATGGATGGACTCACAGCATTGAAAAAAATTATGGATGATTGTCCAACTTCTGTTCTAATGGTAAGTTCCATTACAACTGAAGGTGCGGAGGCCACTTTAAAGGCTCTTGAATTAGGTGCTGTAGATTTCATCCCCAAAGAATTATCTTATGTAAGTGTTAGCATAATCAAGATAAAAGAAGATCTTATTAGACGCGTTAAAGAAATCGTAAGACAAAAATCTATCCAATCCAGATTAAAGAGAATACAGGGATTGGCAGCTCCGGAGATCAAAACAACATTCCAAAGCACCACCGCAGGTACATTACCCAAAATAGGATTTCGTGCAATCGCTATTGGTGTTTCAACCGGTGGACCTATGTCGCTTCAGAAAGTTATTCCGCAGATATCAGGAAGGATTAATTGTCCGGTTTTTGTGGTACAGCATATGCCTCCTAAATTTACAAAATCTCTTGCTGACAGATTAAACAGTATGAGTGAATTGGAAGTTAAAGAGGCAGAAAATGATGAAATGATTAAGAATAATACTGTATACTTTGCTCCTGGTGGTTATCACATGACTGTGAAAAAATCATCTGGCGGGGGAATGATAAATATTTCCGAAAGTCCGGTTGAAACCTTGCACAGACCATCAGTTGATATAATGCTAAGTTCTGTTGTTCAGCATTATGGAAAAAGTACACTTGGCGTAATTATGACCGGAATGGGAAAAGATGGTTTTGAAGCAATGAAAGAATTAAAAAGCATCGGCGGATATACAATAGCTCAGGATGAACTTACTTGTGTTGTTTATGGCATGCCCAGAGCAATTGTAGATGCCGGACTTGCAGACATAGTTTCACCTTTAGAAAAGATACCACAAATCATAAACAGGGCATTGATATGATGAACGATAATTTTGAAGATTCTATATTCCGTGAAGTGTCAGTTCACGGGAACAAGAAGAGCAATGTAATTAAAGCCAATGAATCGAACATTGTTGGTTTCGCTAAGATTTCTATTAATGAAGAGAGTCATGATGGTGTTAAAATAGTGCTAAAAAAAGATAAAAATGACAATATTAAAGAAATCAAGTTCGTGTGCAGCTGTGGTCAAACGAAATCTGTTCTGCTGGATTATAATGAATAGCCGTTCATAGGCGCCTCTGAGTAATAGTTTGCAAGTGTATAAATTTAGCCATAATAATTACCTTCCCGGGTAAAAATTCGCCCCTATTCTTTTATATTTTAAGTATTCACATAACTCCACTTCTGGCACCCCTTTTGACTTTTGAAACAAAACTTTAATGGATAATAATCAAAAATGGCTCAGCCGGTTGTAAAATCCCTCGAACGTATGCTGGATTACTGTACCCAGAAGCAGAAAGTTATCAGCAGGAACATTGCAAATATTGGTACTGAGGGGTATCAGCGACAGGATCTTCAGTTCAAAGAAATTCTTTCCGATGCTAAAAGCTCAAACCTGAGAACCTCAAATGAAAAGCATTTTGATACTATTAATTCCAGTTCAGCTGAATCTGAGTATCAGCTAACGTATGATTCAGACGAAGAGAAATTATCAGGTCATAATAATGTTGATATTGACAAAGAAATGGCTGAAATGGCAGAGAATACTATAAGGTTCAAATTCGCTGCACGGAAAATGAGCGATTATTTCAAATCAATTCAGAATGTTATTAAAGGCGGAGGTACAAGCTAATGAAAATCAATAATAACTTTTTCGGTATGAATATAACCGCCGCCGGATTAAGTATTCAGAGAAAGAAGATGAATTTAATATCAGAGAATATTGCTAATTCATCAACTACTAAAACGGATGACGGTAAACCTTATCAGAGGAAATATCTTGTTGTAACACAGAAAGCAATTGATGCTAATCCGGGGATTGAAAACGCAGCAATAAAACTGAACGTAAGCCGCGGTGACCATATGACTCAATTCAGTGATGTATTTAGTAATCAGGCTCAGGATAGTGCTGCTAAAATTAACAGTGATGAAGCAATAGATACCAAAGCAGGGGATGTTGTATATATGCCTGATCATCCCGATGCAGATGAAAATGGATACCTGCAGATGCCGAACGTGAATATTGTTACTGAAATGGTGGATATGATATCAGCTACCAGGAGCTATGAGGCTAATCTGACAGCATTTAATTCATCAAAGCAAATGGCAAAAGATACGTTGGAGATATAATGAAGATTTCTACTAATAATATCGGTAATTATGCGCCAAAACATGTTCCACAGATTCAGAGTAAAACAAAACCTGCAATGGTTCAAACGGAAATTAGATCGGAAAAAATAACAGCTGATGAAAAGAACTTCTTTATACAGATGTATCCACAGAATAAAACAGAAATAGCCGATTATCATTTCTATGAGAAGAGCGGTAAAATGTCAGGCGTATCACTTGGTTCATTATTCGATAAAAGAGGCTAACTATGAAGATTGATGGTATTCAGTCATTTTTACCAAAACTGCCGGAAATAAAAGAATTACCTAAAGGTGATAAAACTGAATTTGGAAATCTTGTAACTGATTTAATCGAAAAAGTAAACCAGGACCAGATTACTGCTGCAAAAATGACTAATGATTTTGCCGAAGGTAAAGAAGTTGAACTTCATGATGTTATGATTGCAGGTCAGAAAGCTAAAACCAGTCTGGAACTGCTGATGGAAATAAGGAACAAAACGTTAGATATGTATAGAGAATTAACCAGGATTCAAATCTAATGGAAATTAAGAAGAATTCTTTTGAAGCTCTATTAGGCATATTTGGCAAGTTATCTATCCAGCAGCGGATGACAATTGGAGTTGTCTTTATTGTTACCGTAACCCTTCTCGGGTTCATAGTTTTTGTTTTTAATGAACCTAACTATTCTGCTCTTTATACCAATCTCGCTCAGGAAGATGCTTCAAAAGTTATTGAATATCTTAGCGGTCAAAAAATAGTTTATAAAATTGAAGATAATGGTCAGACAATCAGGGTACCTAAAGAAAAGGTATATGAAATCAGGCTAGCGCTCGCGGCTAAAGGAGTTCCGAGTTCAGGGATAGTAGGATATGAGATATTTGATAAGTCAACAATGGGAATGTCAGATTTCATGCAGAAGCTGAATTATAAGCGTGCTCTGGAAGGTGAGCTGGCGCGCACAATCCTTCAGCAGGAAGATGTTGAAGGTGCGAGGGTACATATAGTAGTACCTCAAAAATCAGTATTCAAGGATGAGGAGAAAGCTCCGACTGCATCTGTTGTATTAAAACTCCGGGGCGGTAACGGTATCTCTAAAGGAACTATAACCGCAATTACAAATCTTATTTCATCAAGCGTTGAAGGTTTGGTTCCGGGTAAAGTTACTATCATTGATACTCAGGGCAGGTTGCTTTCAAGAGAAACTGATGAAAACTCCATTGCTGCAGTTAGCAGCAAGCAGTACGAAATTAAACAGTCAGTAGAAAATTATCTTGCGCAGAAAGCGCAAAGTATCCTGGATAACGTACTTGGATATGGCAATTCAATCATACAGGTAAATGCCGATCTTGATTTTAATCAGGTCGAAAAAACTATGGAACTTTACGATCCTGATTCGCAGGTTGCAATCAGCGAACAGACAACTCAAACTGAAAATAACGGTAGCAATGCCGGAGACTCTTCTGCTCAGACAAATCAAAACTCTATTACTAATTATGAAATCAGCAAAACAATTGAAAGAGTTGTTCAGGGTACAGGAAATGTTAAGAGGTTAAGTTTCGCTGCTGTTGTGAATGGAATTCCCAAAGAACAGAAAAAGGGTGAGAAAACTGAATTGGTATATGAGCAAAGATCACCTGATCAGATAAAGAAACTTGAAGATATAATTAGAAACGCTATTGGAATTGATGTTACCAGAAATGATCAATTCTCAATAGTTTGCATTCCCTTTGAAACAAGAGTACTGGAAGAGGAAATTAAAGCTGAACCAACAGCTTTCGATATAGAAAAATGGTCAAATCTGATACTTATTTTTGTCGCTGTGGGTGCTTCCATGTTTATTCTCAAAGGACTGCTTAACAGATTAAAAAATGAAAAGATAATCATCGGAACAGGCGGAGCCTCTGTTGAGACGGCAGGTTATTTTGAAGCACCTCACGCTGAACCCGAGGTTGGCTCAATTCATCCCGTCCCATATTCACCGAAAAAGAGAAAACAAAAAAATGTCGGTGATATCGAAGATGAAATTACAGAAGAAGCATCAGAAAAACTGATCCAGCAGGAAAAAATCCAGAACTATGTATCTAAGAACCCTGCCGATGCTGCAAAACTAATTAACGCATGGTTGCACGAAGATGAGTACTAAAATAAGGAAAAATGAATTTCAGAAATCTGATATATCAGGAGCACAAAAAGCTGCCCTTTTATTGATTGCCCTTAATGTTGAAACAGCTGCTGCAGTATTTAAACATCTTGATCCTGCTGAAGTTGAATTGATATCAGCTGAAATTACAAAAGTTAGAAATATTCCTTCCAACGTTGTTGATAATGTTATGGAGGAATATTATAGCATGGTTACGGCCCGTGAATATGTTTTGGAAGGAGGATTAGAATATGCACAGGCAGTTCTGGAGAAATCGTTTGGACTTGCTAAAGCTGTAGAAATAATTGAAAAAGTTAAGAACCTTACAACTTTGCGCGGATTTGATGTTCTTAAAAAAGCAGATTCTGCACAGTTAGTTAACTTTCTGAATAAAGAGCATCCTCAAACCATCGCACTTATCTTATCTCACCTTAATCCTGACCAGACAGCAAATGCACTCAAGGAATTACCTGATGCTTTAAGAGCTGATGTTGCGTATAGAATAGCCACACTTGGAAAAATATCACCGCAAACATTAAAGCAGATAGAAAAAGTTGTGGATGAACTTGCCGGTTTTACAATGAACCAGTCACTAAGCAAAACTGGAGGACCTAAAGCTCTTGCAAAAATCCTTAACCGGACAAGTGTTTCAGTGAGCAAAGAAATACTTACCGATATTCAGGATAAAGATGAAGAAGTAGCTCATGAGATTAAAAGATTGATGTTCCTGTTTGACGATATAATCAATATACAGGATAAAGACATTCAAAGAATTCTACGCGAAATAGATAGAAGAGATCTCGCACTTGCCCTGAAGATTGTTGATGACAGACTTAAACAAAAGATATTTGCAAACATGTCTGAACGTGCTGCCGATCTGCTTAAAGAAGAACTGCAGTATATGGGGCCTGTACGTCTGAAAGAAGTTGAAGCTGCTCAGGCAAAAATAGTTGATGTTATCAAAACTCTTGAAGAAAATGAAGAGATATCACTTAATCTCAGGGGCGGGGCAGAAGAGGTTTATGTCTGAGATAATTCGCTTAAACATGAAGTCCAATTCAGTTAAAGCAAAGTTAAGAGAGGCGGCTCAAACCGAAGATCTGGAAATGGAATCTGCAGCAGATGAGCTTAGCAGACAATACCAGGTATATTATGAAAAAGGATATTCAGACGGCCAGAATGCAATAAGGCTTGAACTGGAGAAGGACTTTACATCCAGGTTATTAGATAAGACAGAGGAATTTAATAAAATATTACTCAGTCTGGAAGACAATCTGAAGAACTACGAACAGGCTTTTGACAAAATTATAATTGATGTTTCTGTTGCGATAGCTGAAAAGATTTTAAAAAAGGAAATCGAGAAAGAGGCTTTGATTACTACTTCATTAAAAGATTCTATCCGAAAGGTACTTGGAGCAAATGAAATTCTCATTAAAATAAATCCCAAAGATTATAATATTCTGCAGCAGGATAGCAGTAACCTTCTGCTTGAAGAATCGTTTAATAAAATAAAATTTGAACATGACGACAGAATTGAACCTGGGGGCTGCTTTGTTGAGACTGAGATAGGGAATGTTGATTCTCGGATTTCAACACAGTTAATGGAAATAAAAAAACAGCTTGAATCTTCATTCAACAATAATATCAACTAGATGGATCTGAATCAAACTTATATAGAAAAATTTGCACGGGCTCTCGAGAGAATAGATCCTATTAAGGTAAATGGAAAAGTTACTGATGTAATCGGGTTAATTATAGTTTCAATTGGGCCAAATGTTTCATTAGGTGAGATTTGTACAATAGTTGATAAATCCGGCAAAGAAGTTTGTAAAACAGAAGTTGTCGGCTTTAAAGAAGGTAAAGTTCTTTCAATTGCTTTAGGTGAAGTAGTAAAGATATCTCCTTCCTGTGAAATAATTGCTTCAGGGAAAAGTTTTTCAATCGGAGTTGGAGAAGCCCTGTTAGGACGAGTTATTGATGGACTGGGAAATCCAATCGACGGAAAAGGAGAGATAATAGTTCCTTCATACCGTAACATTTATCGTGAACCGCCTAATCCATTAACACGAAAGAGAATCACGCGTCCGCTCCAGACCGGTGTGCGTTCACTTGATGGCCTGCTTACTTGCGGCAGAGGCCAGCGTGTGGGAATATTTGCCGGTAGCGGTGTAGGAAAAAGTGTTCTGCTTGGAATGATAGCCCGTAACACTAACGCAGATGTAAGTGTGATAACTCTGGTGGGTGAGAGAGGCAGGGAAGTTCGCGAATTCCTTGAAAGAGAACTTGGTGAGGAAGGATTAAAAAGATCTGTGGTTATAGTTGCAACTAGTGATAAACCTGCACTTATAAGAATGAAGGGCGCCTATATTGGAACGACCATTGCTGAATATTTCCGGGATCTGGGAATGGATGTTGTATTGATGATGGATTCTGTAACAAGGTTTGCACAGGCACAAAGAGAAATTGGACTGACTATAGGTGAACCCCCTGCAACTAAAGGTTATACTCCATCAGTATTTGCTATTCTACCGAAACTTCTGGAAAGAGCCGGAACAGCGGAAACAGGTTCAATAACAGGATTTTATACTGTGCTTGTTGATGGTGATGATATGACGGAACCTATTGCGGATGCAGTAAGATCGATTCTTGACGGTCATATAGTGCTTTCTAGAAAAATTGCTAATAAGGGTCTGTTCCCTGCTATTGATCCTTTACAGAGCATAAGCCGTGTTATGCCGGATATTGTAACAGCAGATCACCGCGCACGCTCAATGGCTTTTAATGATGTATTCGCTACCTATAAAGAAGCTGAAGATCTGATAAATATCGGCGCATATGTTAAAGGTAGCAATCCTCAGATTGATCATGCAATTTCTAAAATAAGCACATTAAAAGCTTTTTTAAGACAGGACATGTTTGAGAAAGCTGTTTATCAGGATTCAGTTAACAGGCTGAAAGAGATTATTGAAAGGCCTCTAGTCTAAAGCAGATACATATGTCAAAATTTATATACAAGTTTGAATCAATAAAAAAAATAAAGGAAACTCTGGAGAAAAAGATTAGAAAAGAAATATCTCTACTGGAAAATGATATTGAAGGTATGAACCAGAAGTTAAATGATGTTTTATCAGAGATACAAAACACCAGACATACTTTATCCAATAAAAAAAATGTTAAAGCTTCAGAGCTGCAGTTCCTGAATGATGTTGAACATCTCCTGGAAATTGATGCAGGGAAGATAAAAAATGAGATAGCAAGACTTGAACAGCTTAGAGAAAAGAAAATGGATGAACTGCTTGAAAAAAGCAAGCAGCATAAAATGTTTGAAACTCTTGAGGATAAATATCAGGAGGATTTTATATCTGTTCAGAACCAGCTGGAACAAAAGGATATCGATGAAATGGCTGTAACAAAATATATCAGAGAAGATTAATGACCAGTAAAATTGTCTATACAATTGTATTCCTTATGGCTTTTCTGCTGGTAACAATATCAATTATTATAATGAACGATCACTATACAAATATCTTTGCGTTTGATTTCAGGCCGGCCGCTGAAATAGATTCCAAACAGAAGAAGAATAATATTCCTAAAGGACCTGAAGATTTAAAGACACTTATTTCAGATATGAAGGATGAACTTCTCGATAGTATTAAGAATTTAAAACAACCTCCAAGAATTGATACAATTTTTACTGAATCAAAGAAAGATCCCGGAGTAATAGACAGCATAAAGAAGATTACCTCAAAGGTTGAAATAATTGAGAAAGAACTTATCGCTAAGAATAATGAAATTCTTAATCTGAGAAGCGTAAAAAAGGCAAACCAGGATAGTGCATATGTCAAATGGAAAAGAGATATGGTTAAAATATATGAATCAATGGATTCAAAAGCTGCGGCAAGAATAATTCAGAATCTGGAAGACAGCCAGGCAAAGGATATATTATTTTCCATGAAGAAGAAGAAGGCGGCTGAAATAATAATGAAATTAAATCCGGAAACCGCCAGCAGAATAACAAGGATGGAGTAATGTTTTTCAATCCCTTATTTTTACAAATAGCGAATAGCGGTGAGTCGGTTTCTCACTTAAATACTCAGAAGATGAACGGTTCGTCATATTTATTTTCTGATATTATAAAAGTTTATGTGGAAAATTCAGAGACTGTTACCGATACTGCCTCAACTCAGAACCTTACTGCAGCCAGTGCCTCTGTTCTTTCGGGATTTGTAAAAAGACTATTCAGTGATAAATTAAATCTGGATGAACTGTCAGTCCCATCCGCATTCAATAAACCAGGAAACACGGAAGATTTACTTCTGAAATCAACTTTGCACTTCAATAAAGATGATATACATCAGCTTATCTCAGAATTGATCAACCGCAGCAGTAATTTTAATGGAAAGATAAGTTTAATTTTAGATGAGACAAAGTTCTCAGGTTCAGTTGAAGATCTTAAGGAGACACCGGAAAAACTTATCAGCTTACTAAAAAGCGGTGGAACTCTGCTGATCGAGGATGCTGAACTGGCAAAAGAGAATGGACTGCTAATTACTATTGTAGAACCAGATGCAGAGAATTCAAAAGGTGAAGAGAAAGGAATTGTTAATTTAGAAGTAAATACATCTTCTACAACTGAACAACCAGGTGACTATGGAATTAAGCTTTCGCTAATTAATTTAGCTGTTGATAATACAATTTATAATCCGCATCAGAAAGTAAATCCTGGCAGAAAAATTAATATAATACTCAATAATCCGCCTGCAGAATATTATACTTCAGCAAAATTGTCGTCAAAGGATATTTCTGAGCTGACTAAAATGTCAGGTGACACTTATAAGCAGGTACCTTTCAGAAGTACAACAACAGCAATTAATTATGATACCCCTGCCGATAACATTTCTATTTCATCTCAGGGCAACAATACTGCAGGTGACGTTCAGGAAATTACCAACTCTAATGCGGTTTCAAATATTGAAATAGTCACTCAGAAACCCATTTCTGTAACTGAACAGATAAAGGTTAAGGATACAAATTTTAATGCAATAAAGGATCACATTAAAGCAGGTGATTCAACTAAAGAAGTAATTGAACTAAAAACCAATTCACCTTCAGTTCCCTATCCGATGAATGATATTAAAAGTAAATATGAGACAATCAGCGGGGATGTGAATAAAGTGTTAAAAAATGAGGATAACAAACAACCATATATTCATTCTCACCAGAAAACTGTTGAATTAAAATCGGGTGCTGAAATTACTACAGAATTATCTGGCATAGACAATGTTTCTAAGCATACCGGAGAGAAAACATACACGAACTCTGAAAACAATGTAAATGTTACTACAAATACCAAATCGGCTAATGTTGTAGGGGATGTACACCCGAAGACGAATACCAAAATTGTTCCTGATATAATTAAGAACAAAGATCTACCTCTAGCAATTCAGACTTCTCCAAAGACTAAAGAGGTTAGTAGTAAAAAGATTGAAGAAGTAAAAAACAGCAGCGGGGATACTAAATATAACAGTACTATACCTGGAGTAATAAAGGAGATCAAAACATACCAGAAAAAAGTTGAGGCAGCCGGCAAACTGGATTCTTCAGTATCTGTTAAGAACCAACCGCAGTATACTTCGGATCTATACATTAAAGAAGAAGTGTCGTTTGATCATGAAAAAGATTTGCCTGAATCAAATTCTAATGTGGCATCATCCTCTAGTATTAAAGCAGCTAAAGAGAATATTTTTCCGGCACAGAATAGCAAAGTAACATCTGACGGTACCGAACCTAAAAATGTTATTGTTCGTAATATAATCCGCACAGACAAAGATATTAAAATTACTCAAGATCAAAAGACTATTGTAAATGAAACTACTGATGCTCAGGAACCTGAAGTTGCTAACAGGAATTCACTTAATGATCAGATAAAAACGGAAGTGATCATAAATGAAAAGTTCATAGCAGGCGAGATCAGAACTGCTAAAGAAAAAGAACAGCCAACCTCACAGAAGGTAAAAGTATCACCTGCTTCGGGTAAAGTTGAATTTGTAAATGAAGAAGGTAAGATAATATCCTCAAAACCGGATGCGATTACCGGCACAAAAACTATGAAAGATGTTATTGCTAAAGGACTAAAAGAAATAAATACAGGTAATACTGATCAGTTTACACTTAAAAATACTAATCAGACTGCTGACCAATTAAGGCAGCCGGAAATAAAAGAATTTGTTAATGAAAAGGCGTTCATCAGGAATGAATTTGAGCAAAAACCTGATAGCGTTAAACGGAACGAAGAGAATATAGATATAAGTCTGCAGAATCAGGAAACCAGTTTATCTGAAAACTCACAAAGATCTGATAGTAGTTTTATGAATCGGGAATCAAATGAAAGATCAGGGTTTGTGAAGGAGGGCAGTTCTATTCATTTACTAAAATCTCAAGCTGAGAATGATGATAAGAAGATACCTGTTATAGATAAACAGAATTTTGAACTGAAGGAAAAGAAGAATGTCTCAGATCAACCTGCAAAGTTTGAGCAAGAAACCGGCACAATAAAGAAGGAACACTCAGAAACTTTTTTAAGAAATGATGTAAGTATTCTGACAAAGGAAAAGAACGTAAGTGACATTCCTTTTCAGCAGAATCATTCAAAAATAATCAAAGCTGCAGAGATTGTAAAAGAGATGTCGACGTTTATTCAGGACGGCAGCAAGAATAGTATCGTTCTAAAATTGGATCCTGAAAACCTTGGTTCAATGAAGATTCAGCTTGACATAGTAAATAAAATGATAAATGCACAGATAGAAGTTGATAATGAAGTCACACAGAAGTTAGTTGAAAATAACCTGCCGCAATTATATAACACTCTGAATCAGAGCGGGGTACAGGTTAATATGATGAATATTACTCTAAATAATTTTGATCAGAAGAATACAAAGAATTTCTTTTCCAGAAAAAGGAATTCTGGCGGAGAGACTGAGAGAATTGTTGAGGATAAATCAACAGTCCAGGAGAAGAATATGGGCTATAATACGTATGAATATTTAATATAGGAGATGTTATGGTAGGTAATGTAAGCAATACTACATCCACTTATAATCCTGAACAGGCTAAAGGTAAAAGCGTACTCGGAAAAGATGATTTCATGAAGATGCTTTTATCTCAGCTGAAAAACCAGGATCCATTAAGTCCATTGGATGGAACTGAATTTGCTTCTCAGCTTGCACAGTTTACATCACTGGAGCAGCTTACTAATATGAATACTTCTTTGAATACCAGTATTGAAGCTAATTATTTACTGGCTCAGTCAGTAAATAATACAATGATGGCTTCTCTTATAGGTAAAGAAGTTAAACTGATCGGAAACACTGTTAATTATTCAGGTCAGGAAAATGCTGCAATGGGATACAAACTACCCGCTGAAGCACATTCAGTTACAATTAATATCTACGACTCAAATCAAAAGCTGGTAAAAACAATTTCCGGTGAAAAAGAAGTTGGAGAGCATAAAGTTTCATGGGATTTTACCGATAATGATGGTAATAAATTATCTGAAGGAGTTTATTCCTTTGAGATCTCAGCAAAAGCAAGTAATGGAAATGAGATAACCACAGAATTTTACAAATGGGGTTTCATTGATTCCGTTAGGTATACTGAAGAAGGTACCAAACTTGTTTCAGGTAATGAAGAATATATGCTTTCAGATGTATTTGAAATCTTAAATTCAACCAAGGGAGGTGATAACTAATGGCAGAGATTAACGGTGTAAAAGTCCCCTTTATACCGATAGTCCATACTGAAGAATCTGTTAAACCCAGAGTCAGATCAGGTGTTGATAGTTTTGATTCAATATTCAGAGAAGAACTGGAGAAAGTTAAGTTTTCCAGTCATGCAGCAAAAAGACTCGAAGCACGGAATATTCAGTTATCGGATGCTGAACTGACCAAGCTTCAGAACGCTGTAGAAAAGGCCGAACAGAAAGGTGCTCGTGATTCACTGGTTATGATGGATAAGACTGCATTTATTGTAAACATCCCTAATAAAACAGTAGTTACAGCAATGCAGGTTGATGAAGGCGGCGACAACATATTCACAAATATCGATAGTGTAGTTTTTACATATTAGAATAACTCAGAGCGGGACCTTTTAAGGACGCTCTGGATACAGCCGACCGACTGACGCTGTATCAATTAACTTAAATTTATAATCCTTAGGAGGCACTAATGTCACTTATTAATTCTCTCTTCGCAGGCGTATCAGGCTTACGCAATCACCAGTCAATGATGGACGTAATCGGTAATAACATTGCCAACGTAAACTCTATCGGCTTCAAAGGTTCACGTGTTACTTTCGCAGATACTTTCAATCAGTTTGTAAAAGCAGGTACAAATCCAACTGAAAATTCTGGTGGTACTAATACATTCCAGATCGGTCTGGGTATGAAAGTAAATTCAATTGACAGGAACTGGAATCAGGGTACCTTTGAAAGAACGGGAATTGTTACTGATCTCGCTTTACAGGGACCCGGAATGTTCGTACTGAAGAGTGACAATCAATACTATTATTCAAGAGCCGGAGCATTTATTTTTGATGCTTCAGGTAATCTGGTTAATCCGCAGAATGGCGCTATTGTTCAGGGTAAAGTAGCAAATGCATTGGGTGAGATTCAGGGCGGTAACGCAATTCAGGATATCAAAATTAATAAGAATGAAATACTTCCGGCTATTAAAACTGAAACAACAATCTGGGGCGGCAACTTAAGCAGTAACGCGGAAGTAACTGCAAGTGAAATGGTTGAACAGACGGGTAACTTAAATTCTGCTGCACTTGTTGGTGATACCACAGCAACTGTTGAAAAAGCAGTTTATGATGAAGATGGAACTGAATATACATTAAGTTTTCATTATGAAAAAACAGGTGCTAATGCATGGGATTTTGTATACGATGTATTTGATGCAGATGGTACTTCCGTACTTCCGGGTGCTGGTGCTCCTCTTGTAACTGAAGTTACAGTACCTGTAACATTCGATGCAAACGGTATAATGACAAGCCCGGCTGCTGCATCACCGGTTAATTTTAATGCCGGACTCTCACTTGGATTTGATATTAATCTTACATCTGTTACTCAAACCGCAAACGGAACTTCAATTGATACTTCTGTTGATAATAACAGAAGGCCCACTATTGTGAATGGAACAGTTTCAATATTCGATTCTTTAGGAAAATCACATTCACTTACAATCGCATACACAAAGGTTGATGATAATACCTGGAAATGGACAGCGTCAGTTCCTGAAGAAAGCGGGACAGTTACTGAAAACACAGGTACGGTAATCTTCAATCCTGATGGATCAATTGCAAGTCCCCTTACTTCTCCAATCATTACATTCAACCCTAATTCCGGAGCAGAAACCGGACAAAGCATAACTCTTGATTTCGGATCAGGGCTATCAGGTGTGGTTCAGACTTCGTCAAGTTCAAATATTTCTGCAAGGTTTCAGGATGGAGCTGCTTCTGCTACTCTCTCAAATCTGAATATTGATCAGTACGGAAATATCATCGGTGTATTCTCTAATGGCTATTCAAAAACTCTTGCACAGATTATGGTTTCTACGTTCAATAATCTGAACGGTTTAATAGGAGTAGGTGATAATATGTATTCCGTATCTGCGAACTCAGGGGATCCGTTTTATGCTAATCTGGGAGAGGCAAGCGGAACAACACTACAGTCCGGTGCACTTGAACAATCCAATGTTGACCTGTCAGAGGAATTCACTAAGATGATAGTTTCTCAGAGAGGTTTCCAGGCAAATGCCAGAGTTATAACTACTGCTGATACACTCCTTCAGGAAGTTACAAATTTAGTCAGATGATAATTCTAAGAGATGACATCTCATAAGCAGATGTCATCTCTCCTTTATTCCTATTCCCTGGATCCTGTAACCTGTTAGCTGCCTTTTATAGACCGGGTCGATCGCACTCATTCTTTGAAAACCCCCAAAACAGGTTAAAATCGACTAAGTTACAGTTGACCAATTGTGTAATAGTAACCACTTTTAGGGTACTGTTCTATGCCCTTTTTTTATGTTTTGAATTAAAACAATTAAAAAAGGTTTATCTATTCAGGTGGCATATCTCTTGACCATATTCCGCCATGGCAAAACTAGATGAAAACTTAGAAAAAACTTTGGAAGCTCCTGTTGCTGAACCAAAGAAATCAATGATCAATCCAAAAGTATTTCTCATTGGATTACCAATATTTGTCCTTCAGCTTATCGTTGTTTACTTCGTTACAGCCAATATTCTGCTGAGCAAGATTCAGGGGCACGCAGAGGCAGTTGGTGACTCAACACAGGTAAAGAACGTGAGCGAAGCGGAACAGAAAGATTCAGCCCAAAAGCATGTAGAATTAGGCAAGTTCGTTTTTAGTATTGTCGACATTATCGTCAATCCTGCAGGGACCAACGGACAAACTTTAATGCTTACAGACGTAGGAGTTGATCTTCCCACCCAGGAAAGTCTTGACATCTTCAAGAGCAAAGAAATTGTTGTTAAAGACGTTATAGTTTCTATTCTTTCAAGTAAAAGGCTGGAGCAGCTTAGTAATGCGGGTTATAAAGACACATTAAAAGCTGAGATAACTCAGAACCTGAACAAAACTTTTCCAGGTAGTAAAATCAATAATGTTTACTTCAGTAAATATATTATTCAGCGGTAAATAATGGCAGAAGTATTATCACAGCAGGAAATTGACCAGCTTCTAAATAAGATGAAGAGCGGAGGTGAGCAATCCTCCATGTCCATTCAGGAGAAAGAAGCTGTACCGTTTGATTTTCGTCTTCCGAACAGGATATCGAAGAATCAGTTAAGAACACTTCGTAATATTCATGAGAACTTTGCTGAGAGTCTTAGTTCATTTTTATTATCCAAGCTGCAGGCGATAGTGAACATAAATGTCATTTCTGTGGATCAGATTTATTATTCAGAATATGTACTCTCGGTATCAAACCCCGCATGCCTATACACTTTTGAAATTAAGAATACAGACATTAAAGGTATTCTGGAATTAAGCCCGGAATTAGCTCTTGCACTCGTAGACAGATTGCTTGGAGGAAATGGTTCAGGAACAAAACAATCGAAGTTGATAACTGCTATCGAACAGAAGGTATTGTATGTAGTTGTTGAAAAGATAATGGTTGATCTCAGGAAGTCCTGGCAGATAATTGGTGAATATGAATTCAATGTAGAGCGGTTTGAACCTGATATTGACTTCGCGCAGATCACCTCACAGAGTGAAAGTGTGCTGCTTATCTCGTTTGAAATGTTCATCGGAGAGCAGTCATATCTCATGAATTTGTGCTTTGCAACTTTTGCATTTGATACAGTTCTGTCAAAAATGTCCAGCCAGAAATTGTCATCAATTCGTCCTGTAAAATATCATGGTACCACCGCAAAGAACATTCTGAATTCACATCTTCAAAAAACTTATCTGGATGTTACGGTTGAGTTCGGAAGATCTGCCATCTCAGTACAAAACCTTGTGGAATTGGAAAAGGGAGATATAATTAAACTGGATAAAAAAATTGAAGAGGAGTTAAAAATAAAGATTGGCGATATGGTGCTGTTCCTGGGTCTGCCCGGTATAGTGAATAAACATAAAGGCGTGAGGATTACCAGGAAATTTGAAGTGAAAGGGGAAAAGCCCCTTATATAATTGTGAATTCAACAGAGAGCAGAAAATGGCGAATGATTTTAATGATGATCAAATGATGGATGAAAAGATAGTCGGAGGGGTCGCCGACTTTCCTGATTTTGATGACAGCAAGAACCGTGGAATCTTTCAGAATGAAAAACTGGATTTTCTGAAGGACCTGCAGCTTAATGTATATATCGAACTTGGAAGAACCCAGATGCAGATCAAGGATATTCTTGAACTGGAGAGAGGCTATGTAATTGAATTAGATAAACTGGCCAGCGAGCCTGTTGATATCTTTGTGAATAATAAGAAGATCGCTGAAGGTGAAGTTGTGGTCATTGATAAACATTTTGGAATCAGGATTACTAATCTTATCGATCCTAATGACAGATTAAAGGGAATAAATTAAATGGATGTATGGAGTATTATCAAGATTATATTTTTCCTTGGACTTATACTTGGACTGATGTATTTGCTGATGTTTATAGTAAAAAAATACTTCTATTCATTTGATCAGAAAAATCCTAAGCTCATTAAAATAAAAGTTCTCAGTACACAGATGCTGCTTCCCAAAAAATATATCCAGGTGGTTCAGGTAAAAGATCAGATACTGGTTCTGGGTGTTAGTGATGGTTCAATTAACCTGCTGACACAGCTTGAGAATATGAATGAAACTGTTGAAGAATATCATAGTCCTGACCTGAAGGAGAACTTCTTAGATCTTTTAAAGAAAAATCTGGGTGTGAAATGAAAAGGTTCTTTTTTTTTGTATCCCTAATATACCTTTTCCATCTCACCCCTGAAACTACGTGCGCACAGCAGCAGACTATTCCTCTTCCCAAAGTAGGTATTGATGTAGGTACCGCTCAAACACCGCAGGATGTATCAACTACATTACAGATTTTGCTTCTGATGACTGTACTCGCTCTGGCACCTTCTATAATGATAATGACAACTTCATATCTTCGAATTATTATTGTCTTTCATTTTTTGAAGAATGCTCTGGGTACTCAGCAGATGCCTCCCGGACAGTTACTGGCCGGACTTGCAATGTTTATTACTTTTTTTATTATGGCTCCCACATGGAGTAAGGTAAATAACGAAGCTTTGAAGCCGTATATGGATGGTAAAATAACTCTTGATAGCGCTTATACAAGAGGAGTTGAACCAGTAAGAGCATTTATGTTTAAACAGGTGAGGGATGAAGATCTAGCTTTATTCCTTTCTCTCTCTCAAATGCCCAGACCTAATAATCGTCAGGATCTGCCCACCTATATACTTGTACCTGCTTTTGCACTTAGCGAAATGAGAGCGGGATTTATAATAGGATTCTTTCTTTTTATACCATTTCTGATGGTAGACATGATTGTTTCCAGCGTATTAATGTCTATGGGAATGATGATGCTGCCGCCAATGCTGGTATCCCTTCCTTTTAAAATATTATTGTTCGTTCTTGTTGACGGGTGGAACCTTATAGTAGGTTCAGTAGTAAGGAGTTTCGGATAATGACAGAAGAAATAATAATTCAATTATTAACTGATGTATTTTATACAACACTGTTGATTCTCCTGCCAATTCTGGGAGTTTCCCTCATTGTGGGAATTATTATTTCTATATTTCAGGCAGCCACTTCTATTCAGGAGATGACTCTAACGTTCGTTCCTAAAATTATAATTACCGCAATTGCTATTATATTGCTGCTTCCCTGGATGATTGATAAAATGGTAAGCTTCACAATTAACATTTTTAATATGTTCAATACCGTTATAAAATGAGTAATATTGCAGTTACTGATTTTATAATCGTATTTCTGATATTCTTAAGGATTATCGCCGTCTTCCTATCTGCGCCGGTTTTCAGTAATCAGGCAATACCGGCTATTGCTAAAGTATTTATGGCAATGATCATTTCCTATATAATATTCCTCACTGTAGATTATTCTAAATTAAACATAAATGCTGATCTGCTCACCATAGCCTTATTTGGTATAAAGGAAATGATAACCGGGTTCATTATCGGTTTTGCTTTGAACTTTGTTTTTTATGCGGTTACTTCTGCCGGTGTGCTGATTGGATTTGATATAGGATTATCCATGGCTACTGTATTTAATCCTATGGAAGAAACTAATGATAATATTATAAGTCAGACAATATATTTTCTGGCAATGCTGGTATTTTTGCTGATCAACGGTCATCATTACATTATTACAGCTATTGTAAGTTCCTTTAAGGTGATACCCCTGGGAAAGTTTACAATTAACCTGCCCGTATATACAATTCTTGTAAAATATTCAGCGGCAGTATTCGTGATAGCTGTTAAGATAGCCGCACCTATTATGGTTTCCTTTTTCCTTATACATATCGGGGAAGGTATAATTGCCCGCGTTATACCGCAAATGAACATATTCTTTGTTGCACAGCCATTATCAATTGGTCTGGGTTTATTTTTACTGATACTTGTTATACCTGTATATACCTTCTTCTTCAAACACCTGCTTCAGGGTTTTGAGACAAATCTTCTGGAATTAATTAAAGCAATGGGAGCCTGATGGCAGAAGTAGACGGACAGGAAAAAACCGAACAAGCGTCGGGCAAGAAGCTTAGCGAAAGCCGCGACCGTGGACAGGTTGCCAAAAGTATAGAGATAAATTCATTCGCGGTATTTACGACCGGTCTATTGATGTTATTTATGACACAATCTCATATATCGAAGAACATCGGTGAATTAAGTATTAAACTCTTTGGTGAATTAGACAAGTTTCAGTTAGAAAAAGAAATTATACAGGAATACGCATTAAAGGGAATGATGTTCTTTTTTATTACTCTGGCACCTGTTTTTGCGGGATTGATGCTAATAGCATTAATTGCGACATACGGTCAGATTGGATTTAAGATTACTCCGAAAGCACTTTTTCCTAAGATGAGTAAATTTAATCCGCTTACAAATATTAAATCGATGTTCTTTTCCACAAAGTCTCTTATAGAGGTTTCTAAATCTTTAATTAAGCTTATCCTGATCGGAGCGTTTACTTACTGGATCCTTTCAGATATAATTTACACATCACGAGGTTTGGTTGAATATTCCATAGATGAAATTGTTTCTTATATGATTGATGCCGCTTATTCTCTTCTATGGAAACTGGGCTTGTTTTATGCTATGCTTGCAGCTGCTGATTTTGCTTATCAGAGATTTAGTTTCAGGCAGGAAATGATGATGACCAAGCAGGAGGTGAAGGAAGAATACCGGCAGACAGAAGGTGATCCATTCATCAAATCGAAGATAAAAAGTGTCCAGATGTCAATGGCACGTAAAAGGATGTTTAAAGAACTTCCGACAGCCGATGTAGTGATAACAAATCCGACGCACTTTGCGGTAGCACTAAAATATGAAATCGGGAATTCTGCAGCACCAAAAGTTATTGCTAAAGGCATGGATGAACTTGCACGTAAAATAAAAAGTGTAGCTGCTGAAAATAATATACCAATGCATGAAGACAGAGAACTGGCAAGGGCACTTTATAGAATGTGTGATGTAGGAGATGAAATTCCGGCCAGCTTATTTAAAGCAGTGGCGCAGATACTTGCCTACGTTTTTCAATTGCGAGATAATAAAAAGAAAAAAAGTATAGTCTAATCTGATATGAAAAGTTTTGGTAAAAATACGGATATATTATTAGCATTCGGACTAATATTAATACTGGGATTAATGATAATCCCGTTACATCCGACCATACTTGATTTTCTGCTGGCTGTTAATATTTCGTTTGCAGTACTGATACTTATTGTTTCTTTGTATATTAGCTCTCCGCTGGATATTTCCGTATTCCCGGGACTGCTTCTTGTATTAACATTATTCAGATTAGCACTTAACATCAGCTCCACAAGATTGATCCTGATTGATGGTTATGCTGGTAAGATCATAGAGGCATTCGGATCCTTCGTAGTCGGCGGTAATTATGTTGTTGGTTTTATAATCTTCCTGATTCTTATAATTATACAATTCATTGTAATCATTAAAGGTTCCGGAAGAATTTCAGAAGTAGCGGCCAGATTTACACTTGATGCTATGCCCGGAAAACAAATGGCCATTGATGCTGACTTGAACACAGGACTCATCACTGAAGCCGATGCGCGTACTCGCCGTGAAAATATCTCACGTGAAGCAGAGTTTTATGGAGCTATGGATGGTGCAAGCAAATTCGTAAAAGGAGATGCAGTTGCCGGTCTAATCATTAATGGCATTAATATAATTGCCGGATTTATCATCGGAGTAGCCCAAAGAGGACTCTCAATGACTGATGCATTACAGTCTTACACCATCCTTACCATTGGTGATGGACTTGTATCACAGGTGCCTGCATTGTTGATTTCAACTGCTGCTGGTCTTGTAGTTACGAAGAGTGCGGCAGGTGTGGCCCTTGATGTTCAAATGAAGACACAACTTTTTTCAAATCCCAGAGTGCTGGGCACTGTAGCGGGTGCTGTTCTGTTGTTTGCACTTGTGCCTGGAATGCCAACAATACCCTTCTCTATACTGGGTATTTCACTGATAGCAGCAACAGTGGTTTTAAGAAAACAAAAACTTACTCCTTCAGCTGTAGAAGCTCCGCAGGAAATGGTCGCAGAACCAACAGAGGAAAAAGTTGAACAGTATTTACAGGTAGATCCTATAGAGATCGAGATAGGATATGGACTCATTTCGTTAGTAGATGAAAACCAGGGCGGTAATCTTTTCCAGAAGATATCATCCACCAGGAAGTATATCGCTCTTGAATATGGAGTTCTGATACCTCCTGTTAGGGTACGGGATAATCTTCAGTTAACCCCGAACGAGTATATTATAAAAATAAAAGGTAATATTGTAACATCGTTTGAAATTTATACTGACAGGTACCTAGCCATGAATCCGGGTAATGTAAGTGATCAGGTTAATGGAATACCCACTAACGATCCCGCATTTAATTTGCGTGCCTATTGGATAACAAAAGATGAAAAAGACAGGGCAGAACTTATTGGGTATACTGTTGTGGATGCCATTTCTGTTATGTCCACTCATCTTCAGGAAACATTAAAGAAAAACTTTGATAAGATCCTGACACGACAGGCAGTTAAACAACTTCTTGAGAACTTAAAGCGGGATTATCCGGCAGTTATTGAAGATATAAATCCTGATATACTGCCGCTTGGTACAATTCAGAAAGTGCTGCAGAATTTATTGAAGGAACTTATTCCTATAAAGGATCTGGTGCAGATACTGGAATCTTTAGTCGATTATACCAAGATAACTAAAAATGTAGATGTGCTCACTGAGTATGTTAGGCATTCGATCGGTGATACAATAGCTAATATTTATAAAGATACCAATGGAATTATTCATGCTTTAACTCTGGGCAGCAATTTCGAAAGTTATGTTACTAAATCATTGCAGAACCAGAAAGAAGCAGTTCAGACACTTGGACTTTCAACAAGAATGCTGAATGAACTAAACAATTCTATACGCAGCAACATAAATAATTTTATTGCTTTAGGATATCCTCCAATAATAATAACTTCAGCAACAGTCAGACCTTATTTTTACAGACTAATAAATTCCAGTTTCCCGGAAACAGCTGTTCTTTCCTACACTGAATTACCATCAGATGTAGATATAGAATTCATCGGGAAAATTGAGGTAGAAAATGCAAATTAAAAAGTATCTTGCCGCAACTTTAAAAGAAGCATCACAGCAAATGAAGAAGGAGCTGGGCGAAAATGCCATCGTACTGAGTACAAGGATTGTTGATGATGATCCCAGGTTTGGGGGTAAAAGGATTTTTGAACTTACTGCCGGTGTTGAGGATAATTATGATGTGGTTACCTCAGAACTTAATAAAAAGCAAAATCCGGAGAATAAGAAGAATTTTACGGATGAGCTTAAAACTCTGAATGAAAAAGTATTTAACACTCCTAAAAAACCAGAAAAGCCTGCTGTAGTTGGAAAGAATATCAGGATAGTCCCTGATCATCTTAAAATAAATTCAGCCAAAGAATTCGAAATAGAACTTAAAGAAATAGCCGATACATTAATTCAGAGGGAAGTGAACAGAAGAATTGTTGATTCAATAATTACCCAATTAAAAAAATATTCAGAATTCGTTCAGAGCTCAAATCTTGATAGTTATGTCATTTCAACCATTAGTTCTATGATCCCTACTTCAAATTTCGAGATTCAGAAAAGGCAGAAAACAAAAACGATTGTAATGGCGGGCCCGACAGGTGTAGGTAAAACTACCTGTATAGCTAAACTGGCTGTGATCTCAAAAATATTACATAATCTGAACATCGGACTTATCTCCCTGGATACTTACCGGCTGGGGGCAATAGATCAACTGAAGATATTTTCAGACATCAGTAATATAGATCTGCGCGTTGCTTATGATGCGGCAGAAATTCCGGCCTATTTGAATGAATATAGAAAGAAAGATATTGTATTTATTGATACTGCCGGTCGAAGTCAGAATAATAAAGAACTGCTGTTGGATACCCGGCAATTCATTAACACAATTAAGCCTGATGAAGTGTACCTGGTTTTATCAACAACAAGCACTACTAAAAATATGCTTGATGTTGCTGAAAAATTCAAAATACTGAATTACAATGGTATTGTTTTCACTAAACTGGATGAGGCCGTCTCGTTTGGTAATATTATAAACCTCACAACACAGATCGGCACGCCTATAAAATACCTGACGAACGGGCAGGTTATACCCGATGATATAATTGCTGCAGATCCTGAATTTATTGCCAATATGATCTATACAGGAAAAATAACCAAATGATCGGCCAGGCAGAACGTTTAATTGAACTAAACAGGTTAAAAACCAGACTGTCAAGCAAGGAAGCAGAAAATCGCGGCAGAATTATAGCATTCAGCTCGGGCAAAGGTGGTACCGGGAAAACTTTCATTTGTCTTAACACAGCCTATGCGCTGTCGAAATTAAGAAAGAAAGTACTGATAATTGATCTGGATGCAAACTTATCCAATGTAAATATAATGCTTAATGTTAAAGCTGAGAGTACACTAATAAGTTACTTCCAGGATAACTGTGCGCTAAAAGATCTCGTGTTCAAAATGGAACCATTTCTTCATTTTATATTCGGGGATTCAGGCCGCGTTGATTATCCGGTTTCTAAAAATCTCGAGTATCTTTTTCGTGATATAAAAGATATAGCTGCCGGTTATGATTATGTGCTTTTAGATATTGGAGCCGGAGCCAATGAAGAAATTTTGTATATCCTTAAGAGCGTGGATTATAATATCATCATTACCAATCCTGAACCGACAGCTGTTATGGATGCGTATGTAATTATAAAACTGCTGCACAGCAGCGGTGCGGTTAATAAAAAATTCATTGTAGTTAATAAATGCTATGTTAAAGATGATGGACCGGTAGCTTTTAACAACCTGAGTAAAGCAGCTTCTCATTTTTTAGGTGAGAGCCTCAGCATTCTTGGTTATATAGACCATGACCCTAATGTCAATAACGCTATAAAGTCTCAGGAACTATATCTAAAAAAACATCCTTATAATCCAACTTCTGCGCAAATTGTGAAGGTTGCCCAGAATTTAATAAAAATCCAACAGGTGGCTAATAGTAACCAGTCATAATCCTGTGATTTTTAATTCCCCCATTATTTCTTCCATTTTTCAAACTTAAATCAATTGTTTTTTAGTGCATTCTGCTGGTATATCTTTTGCAAAAGGTACTCAAAACCGGGATGTATTTAATGCATAAGATAATATTTCAAATCGGATTATTAATCTTTTTCGTATCAGTGATATTCTTCAGCCAGAAAGGGATGGCCATTCAGGATATATTCATAAGGTCCACTATAATCTTTCTCGTTTTTACCATTATGCTAAGTATACTCACCCTTCTCTTCGTTAAATCAATTAACAAGGCTGCATTAGCTAAAAGAAAACAATATTTAGAAACCATTGGCAGGAACTAAACCATGAATAATACAGCTTTATGGTCGAAATTTAAGAAATCTCAGAATCCCGATCTGAAGAAACAGATCATAATGAATTATACAAATCTGGTTCATTATGTTATACATAATTCCAAATTCGTTGCCTTAAACATTGTTGATGACCGCGACTATTTTCAGTTCGGTATTGAAGGTTTAAGCGAGGCTATTGACAGATTTGATCCTGAATACGGAACCAAGTTTGAGACATACGCAATTCAAAGGATAAGAGGAAAGATCATAGATGAATTAAGAAAGATACAAATCAAACCCCGAAGCACTGCCAATGGAGAGAAAGAGATGGTATACTCTAATGTTTCACTGAATAGTTCTTATGATGATGATGACGGATATATGCTTTATGAATTAATCCCTAACGATGATGAGCTTCCTGATGAAGCTATGGATAAAAGTGAAGCTAAAGAACTTCTTGTAAATGCTATAAAAAGTCTGGATGAACGTGACCGTCTGGTTCTGACACTTTATTATTACGAAAATCTTAATTATAAGGAAATCGCCCAGGTATTAAATATTACAGTATCAAGAGTTTCACAAATACATTCAAAGATAATCCTCGAGCTTAAATCTATATTAGTAAAAAACTATGACTGATCCGGTACAGGAAATACAGCAAAGACGTGAGAGAAACAAAAACATTCTTTCTCACGTTTATAACCTTCCTTCCATTCCTGTTATAATGCTTGAAGTTAATAAATTATTAGACAACCCAATGACAAGCGCAGCAGAACTTGGACGTGTTATCAGCAAGGATCAGGGATTAGTTACAAAGATTCTTACTGTAGCTAATTCTCCTTTGTATGGTTTGCCGCGCAGAGTTTCCACGATAGATTTTGCAATTATAATTCTGGGTTTTGACCACATAAAAAACATCGTGCTTGCTTTATCAATGATTGAGGCATTTAAGAATAAAAGCGACAAGTATCTTGACCGCAGGAAGTACTGGGCACATTCTATAATGGTGGCCAGTACAGCAAAAAGAATTTGTGATGATCTTGGATACCATTTTACAGGTGAAGCATTTACATCCGGACTGCTGCACGATCTTGGTATTCCTGTTATTCATAAATATTTTAATGCAGAATTCATCAGAATATGCGATTTAGTTGAAACAAAGAATTATAGGTTCCATGATGCTGAAACAGAAATACTTGGATTAACACATGAGGATATTGGTTATTATCTTGCCCAGAGATGGAACCTGCCTTTAACTCTTGCAGATGCTATTCTTACTCATGAACATCCCGAACAATCCTCCCAGAACAAAATTCTTTCTTCTGTTATACATCTGGCCGATTATATGACGAGCCGTCTCGGTGTAGGTGAATTTAACTGGGATAAAAACTATCAGCTTGAAGCTAACACTATAAAGACCCTCAATTTAGGTGATGATCAGTACCTTGAAAAATTTATTCAAAGCTACAAATCCCCTTTATTAACACAAATTGATTCCTTAAAGATATAACAACAACCTTATAATCCGGTAAGACAATGGAACAAGAAATATTTGAGGCAGAAGAAAAAAGAAAAAAAACTGAGCTGGTTCTTGCGAATGTCTATAATCTTCCCGCAATCCCAACTGTGATGATGGAAATTACAAAACTTCTTGAGAAGCCTGCCGTCTCAACTTCGGAACTTGCGAAAGTAATAGGTAAGGATCAGGCTATTACTTCGAAAGTACTTGCAATTGCAAACTCTCCTTTTTATGGTTTGCCAAGAAAGGTTTCAACAATAGATTTCGCAATACTGATTATCGGCTTCCAGGATATGAAGAATATTGTCACAGCACTGTCAATGATGGAAGCCTTTAAGAATAAAACAGATAAAAACCTCAATCAGAAAGAATTCTGGATGCACTCTATCATGACCGGACTCGCCTCCAAAAAGATTGCAGAAGATCTGGGTTACAGGTCAGGCAGTGAGGCATTTGTTGCGGGACTTATACACGATCTGGGAATACCTGTCCTTCATAAATATTTTCATACAAATTTTCTTGTTATCTGTGAAAAAGTAAACACAGCAAAAATGAGATTTATTGAAGCAGAGATGGAAGTACTTGGATTAACTCATCAGGAAATCGGCAGGTATCTGGCACTTAAGTGGAACTTCCCGCCTGTATTATGTGATACGATTTTGAGCCATCACATTCCTGGCAATTCAATAGAGAATAAATTTCTTACATCTATTGTGCATATAGCAGATTACGCTACACAAAGACTACAGGTTGGAAATTTTTATTGGGATACAGATTACCAAATCGATGATAGTATTTTCGACACTCTTGAATTCAGCAATATAGAACATTTGAATCAATTCATAGACAAATACAGAGAATTATTTATCAATGAATCAGCCGCATTCAGGTTTTAGAAAGTGAGACTTCTAAAAGATAAAGAGAATAATTTTCAGCCGTTCTATGTTTCTCTTACTGATATAAGCCGTGAGGGACAAGATTATCAGGCATCATCTACTCCGGCGAAAGGAGCTGGAAACCTCCTTGAGAAATATAGTTATCTGGTTCAGAATATTATGTCTTTCGATAAACAGATAAATTCTGATGATAGTCTGTTATCAATTTCTCAGAATCTTAAACTGGCATTAAAAAGAATTATTCCGGTTAAGGAATGTAATCTATTTCTTTTTGATGAATCACGGGCTTCCTTAATCCCTTTTGACAAAGTTATGAATCAGCCGTTTACCTCAATGGTAAATAATGTTTATAAAGAGGGAATTCTTGACTGGATTTTTGAGAATGCTAAACCTGCTCTTATACCTGAGGTTAATAACTTTACTGTTTCCGGGCCTAAGTTCAATTATCTTTTTTATCCCATATTTGAAAATAAGAAGAGAATAGGTTTACTGGCCATACTTTCAACTATATCGAAATTCGACAATAGTGATTTTGAATTTCAGAGTATCCAGTTAATTCTTAACCTGTGTCTTGCAAGAATAGAAAAAATAACACTAAAAGAAAATCTGAACACTGTATATAGTGAACTGCAGACCTATCAGGCCAAATTAAGAAATGACTTCAGGTTATCAGCCATTGGTGAACTCACGGAAGGTATTGTTGAAGATATCAAAACTCCGTTACAGGTTATTCTTAGCTATTCAGATCTGCTGGGAAAAAATGAAACAGAGAGTAAAGCAGCAAATATGATAAAGGATCAGGTCAGGAAAATAAATGCACTTGTAAACCGCCTCATAAAATTCTCAAATATAAATGAAGAGAAGATTAATATTTATCCGTGCGATATTAATGCTGTCATTAATGAATACTATCAGCTTGTTAAGTCTTCGATGGAAAATGCCGGCATTGAGTGCGTCCTTGATTTTGAAAAAGAAATACCGCCTGTACTCAGTCATCAGACCTGGCTGTTTCAGCTGCTAAGTAACATTTTTAGCATTATTAAAAGCAACTGTGCAGGAGGCGGGGGTTTAATTATACAATCAAGGTATGCTGCTGAAATGATAGTAATAAAAATTATTAATACAGCGAACATTACCATTAATAGCAGTGATACAAATCAATCAGCAAAATCACCAAATGTTAATTTCAGGATTATAGAGAACATCATGAAATCTCATGAAGGAGAATTCAGGGTTGAGTCCTTCTATAAGAACAGTTCTGTAATAGAATTAAGATTTCCATTGAGGAGAAAGAACAGGAAATGAAAACGTTAATGTTTTTTTGTTTGATACTCTGTTTGACTTTAATATCTGCCCAGGAATACGCACCTGCAATGCAAAAAGATTCTGTTAATATCAGAGCAATTCTTAAGGAGCAGATTGCACAGATCAAGAACAGAGAAGAATATAATACCAGCAGTCTGCCAGCTGAAGAACAGCAGGCAACATCGGGGTCAGAAAATCTTTTTATCAGAATATTTATTCTGACTGATCTGAGTCTTGGAATTATTCTTTTTCTTCTTTGGAGGAGAAGAAATATTAAGATCAGGGATGTTGAAAAGAGCTGGTTGAAAAAGAATGTGATGAGGCTGAGGGAAGACAAAATTACAGCACGTGAGAACAAAGAACTTAGAAAGTTGAGGAAACAGCTGAGACTGGAACCTGTATGTAACTCTGGTAATGCTGAATATGTATCGCAGTATGCAAAACAACAATCTATTTCAAAAGGCGAACTTATGCTGGCATCCAGACTAAATTCATACAAACGGGTACAGGATGTCAATACAGGTCTCTAATATAACTAACCTCGGGCAGGCCAGTTTCAGGTCAATAGAGCTTTCAGGTTCAGGGAAACCTCTTCCTAAAGCAAATTCTATTGTTGCAATCAATGTACTGGAAAAATTGAATGATGGCTATAAGGTGATGATCAATGGAAGAGTGTTTAGCTCTAATCTTCCTGTTAATGCCGCTGCTAATGAAACCCTTATTGCAAAAGTTTTAAGTCAATCACCTTTTATTTTATCCCTGGATAGTTTTACGTTACTAAAAAGCATCGATGAATCAATATCTTTTCTGCTATCTAAATTACAACTTCCATCCACAACAACGACCGAAAGATTATTAAAGGCATTTATTCTGAATAAAAAGCCGGTTATGAAATCAAAGCTGGAAAAGCTGGTTGAAATAATTGAATCTCATCAGCTTGAACCTGATGCAGATCAGCTTGATGAAATAGTAGCATTCTTCGGAAGCGGTGAATCTGGTTATCAGTCGATTACAGCATCATCGCTGAAACTACTAATGAACAACAATACTGAGCTTTCTACTTCCATTCTGAATCATGTAAGGGAGTTAAACAAACTGGCACCAGATTCAGAATTAGTAAGCAAGCTAAATCAGATGCTTGTACTCAATCTTGAAGATCAGGAAAGTATTAATCCTATTAACATTAAAGATTCTTTATCCTGCTCTAAAAATAATTTCGAATTTATCTGCTATGCTCAGGAGAATATTCCTGAAGGTGAAGCAGGAATTATTGTGAGAAATTTAATAGAGAGTATGCTGATTTATAATCTCAGAAAAGTACTTACATCAGAACATGAACAGTCTCACCAGTTTATAATACTTAAAGAAAAAAACAATTATGAACTGCTGGAATTTAATATAGAACAATTGACTGAATCGAATAATTTCAATGTCAATATGAATCCGGTGAATCTTGGAAAACTAAATGCACGCGGAATATTTAGTGAAAACATGCTTTCGATGGATTTGATTTCTGAACCAGATGTGAATACTTTCTTAAACCAGACCCGTGGCGAGCTTGAGGAAAGATTGACAGCAGCTGTCAGATGCCGCCACAAAATCAGAATGGTTCCGCGTTCTGATGATTCCGGTTCTTTTAAGACAAGAAATGGAAGATTAAATGTCAGATTCTAAACGGCAAAAACGAAATGGAGCATTAGCTCTGGGATATAATTGTAAGAGTAATGCCGCACCTAAACTGATAGCAAAGGGTTTCGGTGAGATTGCAGAAAAAATAGTACGAATTGCTCAGGAAAATAAAATTATAATACACAATGATCAATTATTATTTAATTCATTGTACAGATTAGAAGTGGGAGATGAAATTCCGGTTAAGATGTACCAGGTTATTGCTGAACTGCTCGCGTATGTGTACAAAATGAACAATCAATACAAGCGGGGTTACAAATGATTAAAGGCATTTATTTTATGTCGCAGAATATGCATTCGAAGGTTAATAACATAGAGATTGTTGCAAATAACCTTGCTAATATAAATACAACCGGATTTAAAAGAGAACTTCCTTTTTCAGAAATAATGGAAAGATACAAAAACTCTCCGGTGAAACAGGTTACTGATTTTTCACAGGGTACATTATTGTTTACTTCCAATCCGCTCGATCTGGCACTCTCTGGAAAAGGAAACTTTGTATTGCAAAATGAAAAGGGTGAACAGGAATTTACCAGGAATGGAAGGTTAAGAATATCAGAAGAAGGCTTCCTGGTTAACGAACAGGGATATAAAGTAATTGGTAAAAAGGGTACTATCGACTTTCTGGATTTTCAGACCCGAAAGGATAAATCAATATCAATTTCTAAGAATGGAGAGATAAAAGTTGGTGATACCATTATAGATGACCTGAAAATAGTTGATCTTGACAACATGGATGGTCTGGAGCGTAAAGAAGGATTGAATTTTGAAACCGTAAATGGAAATTTCAAAGAATTAAATGAAGGTGAATTTGAAATACAGCAGGGATATCTTGAGGAATCTAATGTTAACCCGGTTCTGGAAATGCAGGCAATGATCGATATAAACAAAGATTTTGAAGCATCTCAGAAAATGATAAACTTTCTGGATATATCTCTTGAGAAAGCAAATGAAATCGGAAAAGTATAATTGAGGAGAAAATAAATGTCAACACGTGCTTTAAGAACAGCAGCGTCAGGAATGTACGCACAGCAATTAAATATTGAAGTTGTATCAAATAATATCGCTAACATCAATACAACAAGCTTTAAGAAAAATAAAGCTGAGTTTAAGGACATGATGTACCAGGAAATCTCTATAAATCCTCAGTTTAACAGCACTCAGGGTGCTAATGAAAAAACAAATGTAAAGCTCCAGGTTGGTAATGGTGTCCAGCCCGCATCTACACAAAAGATATTCGCACAGGGAGATCTGGTAGCTACAAACAACCAATTCGATTTTGCTATACAAGGTGAAGGTTTTTTACAGGTTCGGAAAAATGATGGAACCTTCGCATATACAAGGGATGGATCAATAAAAGTTTCTTCCAATGGAACACTGGTAAATTCAAGCGGATATATCCTTGAACCCGGATTAACATTGAATGAAAATGTGCTCAGTGTACGGATTGCAATGGATGGTACAGTTGAAGTTTCAGAAGTTGGAGGAGATAGTTTTGTTCTCGGAAATATAGAACTGGCAAAGTTTATGAATCCGGGAGGTCTGCAGCCGATAGGGGACAACCTTTATATAGAAACAGAAGCATCTGGTCTTCCTCTTTTAGGTACTCCGGGCAATAATGGCTTCGGGGAATTACACCAGGGATATCTTGAATCCTCTAATGTTGATATTGTTGAAGAAATGATCTCAATGATAACCGCACAAAGGGCTTATGAAATTAATTCTAAGACAGTGAAAACTGTTGAAGAAATGATGACAATGGCAAACAATCTTAAAAGGTAATTACGTAGTATTATGAGTATTTATCTTTTAATGATAATGTTATTCCTTAATGGAAACTCAGATTCACTCCGGACAAAGATGGATAAGGCATTGGCAAATTATCTAAAAGATTATTCCCGTTTTGAATATGAAATCATCTCCAGCCCTAAAGTAAATGGTGAAGATATATTAGTTGACAACAATAGGGAAGTGAAAATCAGCGGCAATATCGCTTATATACCGGTTAACATTATTAATTCTAAAGGAGTTAAAACTCAATCCCTTGTATCCCTGAAATTAAAACTTTTTAAAAGCGTAGTGATTGCTGCGAGAGAAATAAAACGCGGTGAAGCTTTTAATTCGGAAAATACTGAATTAAAAACAGTTGATGTATCTCAGATAAGAGGATCAGTTCTGAGTAAGACATACAGTCTTAAAAATAATCAGGCCAGGTTAAACATCAGTAAGGATGAAATAATTTTAGAAAGTATGCTTGAAAAGATGCCGGTAATTAAAAGAGGTGATAGCATAAGAGCCTGTGTAATAAGAGGCGGAGTGAGTATAGAGATTGATGCAACAGCCCGGCAGGATGGATCTGAAAATGAAATTATATCTATTGTTACGAGTGATAAAAAATCTTTCAAAGCCAGAGTAATTGACCGCTATAGTGCAATAATAGTTGAGTAAAAAATGAAAACCTTATTATTAATAATATCTTTTCTTGTGATAGCCGGCAACCTGAATGCACAGGATATGAGAGCTAATTCCTTCAGTTCACTTTTCTCAGATAATAAAGCAAACCGTATTGGAGATGCAGTTACTATTCTGGTTGTGGAATCCTCACAGGCATCGAATAATGCAGAAACCACATCAGGGAGAAGCAGTGAACTTGGATTCGGAGCTAATGCAAGTCTTGGGAAAAGCAGTGTTCCTGAAGCAAAGGTGGGAGTTGGTTCCAACAACGAGTTTTCCGGAAGCGGATCTACTAAAACAACAGGTTTAATCAGAACAAAAATAAGCGCGACTATAGATTCAGTACTTGATAACGGCAACCTGGTTATAAAAGGCAGCAGAAAGATAACGATCAATGGCGAAGAGCAGATTGTAAAAATAAAGGGTATTGTCAGATCGGCAGATATATTGGCTGATAATTCCGTTTACTCCTATAGTATTTCAGAGGCCGAAATAAATTTTGAAGGAAGCGGAATAATAGCTGATGCCCAAAAACCAGGATGGTTAACCAGATTTTTCCACTGGATATTCTGAGAGCGGAAAAGGAGAGGCGAAAAATGAAGAAAACAATATTGATACTGCTCTTTTTAGTCAGCTTTAATTCTTTATTCCCTCAGAGAATAAAAGATATTGCATATTTCAAGGGCGCAAGTTCGGTCCAGATTATAGGCTATGGCCTGGTAGTAGGATTAGCTGGTACCGGAGATACTTACAGATCAGCATTTACTGTTCAATCAGTCACCAGTATGCTTGAACGATTCGGTATTACAGTCCCGCAAACTGATCTCAGACTCCGCAACGTAGCTGCAGTAATGGTTACATCAAAACTCAATGGCTTCTGGAAAGAAGGAACAGAATTCGATGTCAATGTTGCTTCTATGGGTGATGCTTCAAGTCTGAATGGCGGAATTCTGCTGATGACTCCTTTATCTGCTATGGATGGACAGGTACATGGTTTCGCTCAGGGATCTGTTTCTGTTGGCGGGTATGATATTAATACTCCTACCGGCAGCCGGGTATCAAAAAATCACACATTAGCCGGTAGAGTACCTGGGGGCGGTTTGTTAAAGACTGTAATGACTCAGAGTGCCTTTTCTAATGAGACTGTCAGTATACTGGTTAAGACGCCTGATTTTACAACCGCAAATAATATTGCTAATGCAATAAATACTAAATTGGGAAACGAAGCTGCAAAAGCTTTGGACGCTTCAGAGATAACAGTAACTGTACCGGTAGAGAGGCAGGCAAACTTAACCGCGTTTTTATCTGAGCTGGAAGCAATTGCCGTGCAAAGTGATATAATTGCGAAGGTAGTATTAAATGAAAGAACAGGTACTGTTGTTGCCGGCAGTTCAGTTAAGATTCTTCCTGTAACTATTTCACATGGAAGTCTGAATATCAATATCAAATCATTTCCTATGATTTCTCAACCCGGGGCATTTTCTTCAGGTTCCACAGTATTGTTTAACAATCTTCTTCCATTTGCACAACAGGATACGGCAAGAGCTATTGCATTGGAAGGTGCTTCAACTGTACAGGAAGTGGCAACCGCTCTTAATTCACTAAAGGTAGCTCCCAGAGATATAATAGCAATTTTCCAGGCGCTTAAAGAAGCCGGCGCATTAGTTGCAGAACTGGTTATTATGTGATACAGTTATGGAAAATATAAAGCTAAAGATTACAAATGATCATAAACATTTTTCAGAAGTTAATAACAGGTTTACTTCTGAGGAAAAGACCAAATTAGCCAAAGCTGTTAAAGATTTTGAAAGCCTTATGACATCTATGATGCTCAAAAGCATGTCTGAGACCACAGAAGGAATGTTCGGCGATGAAAATCTTGGAGGGGGAGTTTTTGATTCCATATTTCAGAGCGAGATAGCTTCTTATATGACAAAATCCCGGTCGCTTGGAATAGCTGATATCATGTATAAGAAGCTGACCGGAGAACCACTGAATCCCTCCCCTGTATCGGATAGTAATATTGAAAAGAAAATATCTGAACCTAAACCAGAACCTGAACTTTCCAAACCAGAAAAAATAAAAACCAAAATAGATAATGTCTCTCCTTCAGTAACGCCCAGCAGCAAATCAGTATCACGTCTGGATAAATATGAGGACTATATATCCCAGGCTGCAGAACAATTCGGCATTGATAAAAATATTATAAAATCGGTAATACTTGCCGAATCCGGAGCTAACGAAAAAGCTGTATCTGTTGCAAAAGCAAAAGGATTGATGCAGCTGATTGACAGTACTGCCAGAAGTGTCGGGGTAAATAATGTATGGGACCCAAAGCAAAACATTTTTGGAGGCACTAAATATTTATCCGGTTTGCTTCGACAATATAATGGAGATCTGAAGCTTGCTCTGGCTGCATATAATGCAGGACCTGGAAATGTGGATAAGTATAACGGAGTTCCACCATTTAAGGAGACGAAAAGTTATATCACACGTGTAATGGGTTATTTAAATCACTTTAACGGGTAGAAAATGGTTGATGAAATATTGAAGGTACTGGTAAACCTGAAAAATAATCTGAATTCATTGCTCGAAACTTTATCGGCAAAGCAGCGGGCATTAATAAGTCTCAACTATGAAGAGCTTGAAAAATCGATTATCAGCGAAGAAAAGTCACTTACTGCTATCAGAGAGTGTGAACTCGCCAGAACTAACGCGTTTGACAAATTTTATAGTGAAAAATCAGTAGAACGCCTGAGTTATAAGGTGTCAGATCTATGCGAGAAATTTCCCGGAATAAGTAATTCGAATCTAATAAAGCTCAGGAATCTCGAAGCTCAGATTAAAGAAACTATCGGTAATATTGACCACATAAATCATCAGAATCTTTATATTATCGAACATTCAAGAACTTTCATCAAAGAAACAATTTCATCACTGATCAGTGCCAATAAATCTTTTTTAGACAGAAGAGTTTAATATGCCGGTTTCATATTCATTAGAAATAGCAAAGAACAGCCTTGGTACATATCAGCGTGCGCTCGATGTTACTTCACATAATGTTGCTAATGCAAATAATGCTAATTTTTCCAGACAGAAGATATTATTCGGTACTGAGAAAAGCACAACACAGAATTTACAGGAGATTGGTGCCGGAGTAAAGATCGATGATATTTTGAGGGTTCGGAACAGTCTTACAGATCTTCAGATAAGAAATTATAATCAGAAATATGCTGATGTAAATAAAAGATCTATGCTGTTAGAGCATGTTGAAGGCCTTTTTACTGAGCCCTCCGAACTTGGATTATCCACAACACTAACCACCTTCTTCAATTCTTGGGATGAACTGGCAGTTACACCGAATTCAATTCCTTTAAGAAGGAATGTCATAAATACCGCCAAAACATTATCGGGACAAATTAGCAATATATATGATGGGTTACATCAGATTAAAAATGATGTGCAGTCTGAAGCCCTTGTAAAGACAGAGAAACTTAACGCGCTGCTTAAGGAAGTGCAGAATCTTAATAACCAGATCGGTACAGCTAATATAAATAACCAGCCCGCAAATGATCTGATGGATAAACGGGATGAACTGATAGATGAGCTTAGCACGCTTGCTAATATTAATGTTGTTATTGACAAGAATTCATCAGCAAATATTTCTATAGGCGGTGTATTCGCTGTTGATCAATATAACTATTCGCAGTTTAAAGTTTCTGTGAAAGATGATCAGATGATTCTTACCAAAGAAGATGGAAGCGGAAGAGTAAACCTTTCAGGCGGTGAATTAAATGCACTGGCAGATACGTTTTCCAATAAAATTCCTGATTATATAAATAAGATAAATACCATTGGCCAGGCAGTAATGGATTCAGTAAACGAACTCCATTCGACCGGCAATACAATGACCAGCCCTCCCGAGACAAATATAGATTTCTTCGGGAGCTTCACAGGCGGTGTACTTAGTATTAATGCTCTCATTCTCGAGGATACAAATTATCTTGCAGTATCTTCAAACGGTGAAGCTGGAAATGGTGATATTGCATTAAAAATTGCAAATCTGAAGAATAAAAAAATAGTGGATAATGAATCTATAAATGGCTTCTACATATCACTTGTGAGCAATATTGGAACAGAAAAACAAGTCAATGATGATTATGTGGAATCAAATCAGCTTGTACTTGAACAGCTTGAACAGCAGAAGTCATCCTACTCCGGTGTGTCTGTCGATGAAGAGATGACCAATATCATCAAATTTCAGAGATCCTACGAAGCATCAGCTAAACTTATCAGGGTTGCTGATGAGATGCTCCAAACTCTTTTAACTATGGTGTAATTATGAGAATATCAGACAGAACTCTTGCTACAAGTTTTCTTACAACGGTAAATAAAACAAAAGAGAAAATACAGAACCTGCAGACACAAATCCTGACGGGAAGTAAAGTTAACGCACCTTCAGATTCACCAAGCGGTACATCAAGGATATTAAGAATAGCAGAGCAGGTTCAGAGTTATGAGGTATATAAAAAGAACATTGAAAATGGATTGAGCTTTATGGAAACAACTGTTTCTACTCTTGAAGCAATTCAGCTGGAAGTGGAGAAGTTGGACGTACTGTTCGTTGACCTTGTTAATCCCGTTACCGGTAGTGATCTTACAAAAGCAGCAGATCAGGTTTATGCTGCTCTTAAATCTATAGTGGAACAGGCAAATACCGAATATGACGGTAAATACGTTCTTGGTGGAACCGATTTCTCCGAACCTCCATATGGTTTTAATGCTGCCGGTGATGCTGTAGAAATGAAAGTATTGAACACATCGGGTGAGCAGAAGATCAGGATAAATAAAAACATAACTGAAAAGATAAACACTACCGGTCATGAAATATTCGGAACCACTAACGGCAATGATATTATGAACCGGCTGCTGAATGTTTACAATGATCTGAAAGCAGGTAATAAACCTTCTGAAGATGATAAAGCAGCATTAAAGAACTTTAATAAAAATCTCACCGGTGAAATATCAAATATCGGTGATAGAATTAACCGGCTTAGTTCAACAAATGAGCTTATAGATAACCAGCTTATTGGATTGAAAACTCTTCTTTCAAAGGAGAATGATGTAGATGTAACAGAAGCTGTCATTGATCTTCAGAATCAACAATATTTTCTTGATGTTTCCTATAAGATGTCTTCAATGATACTTCCAAAATCACTGTTGGATTACATTTAATGCTTAGAAAACTTGGAAGCTTTAACGGTCTTATACTCGGAGTAATATCAATATTCGGAGCTTTTTTTTTAGAAGGGGGCTCACCTAAAGCCCTTTTTCTCATTTCACCGATTATTATAGTTTTTGGCGGAACCTTTGCGGCAGCAATTATAGGATTTGGATTTGATAAATTTACAAATATCCTTACTCTTGCCAGGATTGCGTATTTCCCGGTGAAATATGATAAAAGAAAATTAATAGATGCCTTTGTGGATTTTTCTATCAAATCAAGAAAAGAAGGTCTGCTGTCGATCGAGAAGGAAATTGAAAAGTTACATTATCATTACCCTCAGAAGTTAGTCAAGTTCGTAATTGATGGTACGGATGCAGAAACACTTCATAATATTGCATATGGTGAAATGAAAGCAATGCAGGACCGCCACTTTTCCAATATATTTATATTTACGAAAATGGGCGGATATGCCCCCACAATGGGTATAATCGGCACTGTAATGGCGTTGATTATTACACTTGCCAATGCCGGAAAAGAACCAACAATTTTAATCCACAGTATTGCCTCTGCATTTATTGCAACTTTATGGGGCATATTCAGCGCAAACATGATATGGTTACCGATCGGTGACAGATTAAAGCAATGTCATTTAGAAGAAAAAAATATGATGGAGATCTCTTTGGAGGGAGTAATGGCTCTGCAGAGTGGGGAAATTCCTTCAGTGATCAAAGCGAGACTAATGAGTTTGCTTCCGCAAAGCGAACAATTAGAAATCCTGATGTAAGATCCGAAGAGGATATCTTTACCGAAGAGAGTGACAGGGACAGGTACATCATCACGTATGCTGACCTGATTACTCTTCTTCTTGGATTATTTATAATTCTGTATGCTGTATCTAATGTGGATGCCAAGAAGTATGAAAATATGACGCATGCTCTGGGAAGCATCTTCGGTACTGAAGGAAAACCTGACGGTGTTATTGGTCTGGAGTATCAGAGATATGAAATAAAAAACCATATAAAAGAATTAACTGACCTGAAAATAAAATTACAGCAATTAATTCTTGAAAGCGATTATGGTAATTCGATAAATTTCGATGAAAATGAAAGAGGTTTTACAATTCATATAGTGGGGGATATATTATTCCCCCCGGGTTCGAGTGTACTAAATGAAAGTGCCAGAGAAATTCTGAAAAGGATTTCAACAATAATTAACAATCTGCCTAATAAGATAAGAGTTGAAGGTCATTCCGATAATCAGCCGTTGAAATCAGACATTTTTAAGAGCAACTGGCATTTATCGGCAAACCGGGCACTTAACACGGCGGCATTTCTTATGGAAACAGATTTAATAAGTCCGGATAGAATTTCGATAGTCGGAATGGCAGACACATTTCCAATAACCAGAAATGATACACCGGAAGGCAGGGCAACTAACAGACGTGTTGATATAGTTGTTCTTAAATAAATCATGTATTTAAACTTAATTGTATGGGCAAAATGAAAATACAAAACAGTCAGTTTGGTGAAATTGAATTCGATGAAAGTCTCATCATCTCCTTTGATGAAGGTATCATAGGTTTTGAACAGCTGAAGAAGTACCTGCTTATCAATCTTGGCGATGATCTCTTTCTCTGGTTAACATCGATAGATGAACCGGAAATTATATTTCCGCTTTTCGGTGTGCGCGTTCTTATGGATGAATTCAGACAGATTGAGAATTATGAAGCATTCGGAATTGTTAAACTGAATCAGGACCCTGCAAAGATCACTATAAATCTTAAAGCCCCTGTTTACATAGATCAGAACGAAAAGAGAGGCTTCCAGAAGATTTTGGATGAAGATGAACTTCCTATTGATTATATTCTATTCAAAGAAAATTAACAGGGAGGTTTATGTTAATTCTGACCAGAAAACTTAATGAGGAGATAAGAATAGACAGCGAAATAGTTATTAAGATAATAGCTCTTTCAGATAATCAGGTTAAGATTGGAATTGAAGCACCGGGAAACGTAAAGATTCTCCGCGGTGAGATATATGAAAAAGTAAAAGAACACACGATCGAAGCATCACGCAGCAGTAAGCAGCAGATTCCTTCAGAGATCAAAAAATATAAAGTTAATAAACTGAAGAAGTAATGGAACAGGTGAATTCAGAAAGAGTAAAAGTACTGGTGGTGGATGATTCAGATATCATCAGGCATGCGCTCAAAACATTTTTTGAAGACTATAATTTTGAGGTAATTACCTGTCATGATGGTCTTGAGGGTGTTCAGAAGGCTGTTGAGTTCAAGCCAAATTTAATATTTCTGGATCTGATGATGCCCAACTTTGACGGCATTAAAATGCTTCAGGTAATTAAGGTGCTTGATAAAATAAAAGAGATTCCGGTAATAGTGATCAGTGCCAATACTGACCGCAGGAATGTGCTCGCAGCAATAGAAAACGGAGCCAACCGGGTACTCTCAAAACCGCTCCAGAAAGAAATTCTTATAAAGTATGTTAATGAGATATTAGGGAGTGAAACCCTATCTAAATCAAAAAAGAAAAAGACAATTTCAGATAACGAAAAGAACGAAATACAGAAACGTTTAATTAAATTTTTTCTTGAAAGTTTCGCTGAGAAAAAGAAGAAGATACAGACTGCACTTGACACAAAGAATAAAGATCTTATAAGAATGATTATTCATGAGCTGAGAGGTAACGGGGGTACAATCGGATTAAACGAACTTACCGTTCTCAGCGGGGAAATAGAAGACCGCCTTCTGGCAGGTGAGGAAAACTGGTCATTTTACAATCTTAAATGCCAACAGATTTTTAATCTTATTAATGAAGTGGAAAGTATCTCCATAATGCAGGGTAAATAATTTATGTTCATTATTATCGGATTTATTCTCGTTATTGTATGTGTTCTTGGCGGATTTATGATGGTTGGCGGGGAACCAATGCTTCTTCTCCAGATTTCTGAATTCATAGTAATCGGTGGTGCTGCTTTGGGAAGTATGCTAATTTCCGCTCCACTCTCACTTCTTAAAAAAATTATGGCTGCTATTCCCGCAGCAATAACTCATAAGGGCAGTAATAAGGAAGATTATCTTGAACTTCTAAAAGCATTTAATGATCTTTTTCTGGTGGCGCAAAGAGATGGTCTGATTGCCATTGAGAAACATATCGAAAAACCTGAGGACAGTGAAATTCTTTCAAGAAATAAAAAATTTATTAAAGATAACTTCGCAAAGAACTATTTCTGTGATACAATGAAAGTGATGCTAAGCGGTGGAGTACCTCCTCATGAAATTGAAGCTTTACTCGATACTGAAATAGAAACTTATGAACTTGAAAGAAAGCCCATCGGCGCAACATTAAGTAAGACCGGAGATGCGCTGCCTGGTCTGGGAATTGTGGCCGCAGTTCTGGGAATTATTGTTACTATGGGTTCCATTGATCAGGGAGCTGAGGCAGTTGGTCACCATGTTGCGGCAGCGCTGGTAGGTACTTTCCTGGGTGTGCTGTTATCATACGGATTCGTAGGTCCTCTGGCTACAGCCGTTGAACATGGATTGGAGCATCAGGTCAGATATCTCGAAACTATCAAAGCCTGTATTGTAGCATACGCAAAAGGAAATCCTCCCATTATTGCAGTTGAGATTGCCAGAAGAACAATCTTCACTGATGAAAGGCCCTCATTCAGCGAACTTGAAAACTACATCAGAGGAAAGAAAGAATAATGAGCTTCGGTTCCGAAACTCCTATCATTATTAAAAAGAAAAAAAATGGTCACGGCGGTCATCATGGCGGTGCCTGGAAAGTTGCCTATGCTGATTTCGTTACTGCAATGATGGCATTGTTTATTGTGCTGTGGGTACTGGGACAGGATGAAGAAGTAACGAAAGCGGTGGCAGGCTATTTTAAAGATCCCGTTGGTTTCGGTTCAAATAAAGGGAAAGGCATTATTGAACTGAAAGGCACTTCTCCGATTGATCTCGACCTAAAAGCCAAAATTGAACAGAAAGAAATGGAAAAGCAGCGCCTGCAGAGCATGGGAGAAGAAATACAAAATGAGCTGTCTGATAGTCCCGAATTTCAGGATCTGATAGACCAGATTAAATTTGAAATTGTCGATGAAGGATTAAAGATTGAGATTCTTGAATCTTCAAATGATGTATTTTTCGGTATCGGATCTGCTGAGCTCAATGGAAAGGCATTAACCATACTGGAAAAGATTGGTGCGCAGCTAGCTAAATTAAAAAATAAAATAGTTGTTGAAGGTCATACAGACTCCAGGCCTTTTCCTGGAAGCATGGCCGGATATACAAACTTTGAACTTAGTGCGGACCGTGCAAACACAGCCAGAAGATCTCTCTTATCAGGCGGTTTAAACCAGAAGCAGATTGAGAAGATAACAGGATATGCCGATAGTCAGCTGCGTAATCCGGCTGACCCTTATGACGTATTGAACAGAAGAATCAGTATTATTGTAAAATATACGGAAAAATAATCATGGAAAAGAAAATTATCATTGTTGAGGATGATCCTTTTACTCAGCAGTTTTATAAGTACTTATTCTCAAAAACTAAGTATCAAACAACAACGATTGAGGATGGAGATGAGCTGATAAAGGTATTGGACGAAGATTCGATCGGACTCGTAATAATGGATATAAATCTTAAGAATTCTTATATGAACGGGGAAAAAGTAGATGGAGTGATGCTATCGCGCTGCATTAAACAGAATAATAATCATTCAACTATACCTATCCTGCTCGTTACCGCCTACCAGAAAGGCATGGGCACTAATAATTATTTTGAAGAAAGTCTTGCGGATGACTATATTGTTAAACCTATAGTCGATTACAACGAACTGTTAAATAAAGTAAACAATCTCATATTGCAGTAATGGATAAAGATAAAATTTTAATTGTAGAAGATGAAGAGGATACCAGGTTTATCCTGGAACGGCTGTTAACCAAAAATGATTATGAGGTTAAAACCGCTAATAATGGTGCCGAAGCATTAAAACTCCTGGCGGAATATAAACCCAAGATAATTGTTGCCGACTGGACAATGCCGGTAATGGACGGTATTGATCTTTGTAACAGGATTAAAAGCAGTGAGTCTAATAAACTTATATATTATATTCTTCTTACAGCCAGAGCATCACTGAAGGATAGAGTTACAGGATTGGATATCGGTGCTGATGACTTCCTTGTTAAACCAATTGAAAACCAGGAATTACTTGCGCGGATCAGGTCGGGGATCAGAATACATAACCTTCAAAATGAATTAAAGAAAATTGAACATAATAAAGCAATCGGTGAAATGGCTTGTACTATCGGTCATCAGATAAATAATCCTTTAAGCAGTCTGATTATGACATTGAAAGAATTACAAACCGAATTGGACCAGGCTAAAATTAATAACTATCAGGAAGATTTTTACGTGATAAATGAATCAATAGAAAGGATCAAGAAATTTGTTGAAGCATTGGTGAATCTTGATAACCCTGAGATGGTTGATTATGCATCCGATAATAAGATGATAAAAATAAATAATACCGGGGGAAGTGAGTCAGGTATTAAAGAAAAGTAAACATTGTCTTTATAATACGCTCTTCAAAACCTCCGTATATCCACGGAGGTTTTTCATTTTATGCTATTTATGATTTACAAACTTGTTTTTACCTCACTGTGCTCAACTCATTAACCTTTTTGCCGATAATAGGAATAAGGATAAATCTATGCTGGATAAAATCGTTAACATAAATTCTAACTTTCAATTCAAAGGCGGAGGCAGCCATTCTGCCGGCTTTGATAAGATATTCCATGGAGGAGTTACTTCAAGGCTGAATCCTAACGATTCTATTATGTTTTCTCCTTTGGCACAATACCTTTCCAGAATTAACTGGCAGCTGAAAGCACTCTCATATATATCAAAGACAAAGATGCATCTGGATTTTCTTTTTGACGGATTTGAGTTCAGTGCTGAAATAGATCTGCTTGATTACTTTAAGGATAACCGGCAGACTTATAATATATACAGGACCATTGAATCAGGATTGTACACTTCAAAGATCCTCCTCCGCATATCTTCACGGAAGGGAAAACTTGTTCTTACTGATAATCCTGACCATATAACATTAAAAGCTCTTTTCCGTTTGTTTGAGAAAGCTTCAGTCATTCAGGATGATTCAGATGAATTCAGAAATACTCTGCAGGAAGGTATCCGGACAGAATTACAGAATGAATTCGGGTTTATTAATGTAATCATCTATAATATTATAAATAAGGTTGGGACAATTAAAATTCCGGAAAATGTATTATTCCATGATGATGATGCCGAGCCGGTTCGCATAGAAAAAATTACCATATTACATGATAAACGACTTTCCGAATAGTAGTAATCAATTTCCAAAGAGGTTTGAATCGCTTTCTCAGTTTAAAGAACTGGAAGAGTTTCCTGAAACCAAATCTCTTGTTATTGCTAATTACAACGGTCATATAATATATGCCAACAACTCCTTTCAGAAAACCTTTCACCTGGCTGAACAGGATAACTTCCTTAAACTTGATACCGAACCTGAACTGCTGAATGTGATTGAAAATTTTTCAGGAAGCAAATTCAGCAGTTTCCATTTTGAATTATCAGTACCCCTGCGTGTTAATTCCTCCTTCTTTTATGTTGAAATAGAAAGAATTCTGATTGATAACTCTGAATATTTTCTTTTAATACTTACAAATCAGGATGAGAAGAATAAGCTCGAAAACAAGATTAATAATCTCCATAACGCCCTGGAGTATGGTAATATTCCTGTTATCATTACTGACTCAGAAGGCAATATCAATTATTCAACAAGATCATTCGAAAGAATTCTGAAAACAAATATTGAGCATCTTTATGCGAAATCACTCTTTTCAGAACTGCAGAAATTTCTTGATCCTGTGGAAATGGATGACCTGCAAAAGAACCTGTCACGCGGCGAAAAATGCATTAAGATTATATCAGATATTGATATTGATGGTTCTCTTTGGTTCAGGGAACTGATTGTAAATCCGGTATATAAGACTGAAGATAATTCCTTAAGCTTTATCGTTACTGCAAATGATATTACTGATTATGTACTTAAAAACCGTATCATCAGGAAATCAGAAGTTAAGCAGAAGTCAATTATCAACAATATATCTGATCTGCTGCTTATAGTAAGACAGGAAAACGGCTCCCTTATATTTGAAAATGCCAATGATAATTTCTACGAAACCTTTGCGTTGAACAGATCTCTTGTTGGCGATGCGCTGCTTGAACAGGTCTTAGATAATCAATTTAACAGCATTTTAGCTCCTCTGCTTACAGAAGAGACTGGTACTGATGATGAAGTGAGAGAATTCCGCTATAAGCATTCTGCGGGCGCAAAAGAATATGCAGGACATATTACTTTTACCACAGATCACTATGAGAATCACAAAATATACATTGTGAGCCTCAGGGATATCACAAAACAAATAATGACCGAAGAACAGCTTAGAAACGCATACGAAAAAGAAACACATATAAATAAGCTTAAGAGTTCTTTTCTTGCAAATATGTCGCATGAAATAAGGACCCCCTTAAATGCAATAGTTGGTTATTCAGAGTTAATTGAGGATGATGTTAAATCCGGCAATAATGAATCTGCCCTTGAACTCTTTACTTATCTCAAGGAAGGATATAACCGCCTGGTAAGCCTTGTGGATAATATAATGGAGATGACGCTTATACAGAGCGGTGAAGCGGATATTGAATTAATCCGTACCGATGCATCAGAAATCATTGATGATGTACTTGCCGGGATGCAGTCCTTTGCAGATGAAAAAGGAATAGATCTCGGTAATGAAGTTTTACCTGGTACAATAATAAATGCTGATAGAAAAAAGTTTAATAAAATCATTAAAGAACTTTTGGATAATGCTATAAAATATAATGAACATGGCGGAAGTGTTTTAATAAGTTCGAAAGCTGAAGATGGACTTATCCATATCTCTATTCAGGATACCGGAAAAGGAATTAAACAGGAACAACTTAACCGTATGCTTGAACCTTTTACGCAGGAAGATGAGGGACACAAAAGAGAGTATGAAGGTGCGGGACTCGGATTAACTATTGCATATAATCTTACTAAGCTTATGAATGGTACCTTCGAAGTGCAAAGTGAAAAGAATAAAGGAACAAAAATAATAATTGTATTTCCATCTGTTTAGAGATGACACCCATAGCGGATGTCATCTCCACAGCAAATAATTATTGAACAATACTCAGAGCTTCCTCAGCAGCTTTAATAAGTGCTTCCGGACCGATTGCCGAACCCGTTGCAATCTTCATCCATATATCAGGTGCTATGTTGCCAATACGCGCCATTCTTTCAAACTCTGCACCGATACTTTCCTTATCTTTTATATACTCTTCAACCTGAAAAGCAATAAGATGACCGAGAGGATAATCCGGTAAATAAAGAAACGCATCAATCATATGAGAATATATACCAAGTAGAGTCACATCCTTTATACCAAACACAGGTGCATAATATTGATTCCATATCTTTCTGGAAATCTGAAGTACTGCTTCTTTCAATTGAACCGGAGTCGCCTGAGGATGATCATACATCCAGTGCCATACTTCCGTATCAACCAGCGATACACCTGCGATTTCAAAAGTCGCCCAGAGATCATTAACAGCTCTCAGATGTTCAGCTTCTGCATTATGTCCTTTCTTTACGCCAAGCAGTTCCAGATCACGTCCCTGAAAAATAAAGGCGAATGCTTCAGTGAAAGCTGTATTTGGAACACCATTTAAAAGATAATAATCTATATTGTTCAAAGAAATTGTCTGCTCAACATTATGCCCCAATTCATGCACGGCAATATTGTAACCTTTATAATCCATCCCATTTTTACCCACACGTGTGCGGAGGTGTGCTTTGGCAGATTTCATTGCTGCTCCCATTGCATGGCCGCTTCCTCTTGCAGGATCAACAACAATATTCGCGGCTATCTCAGCTGATCTCTCCTTCGTAAAACCTAATTTCTCAAGTATGACAGGTATATCCTTCTCAAACGCCTTTGCATCAGGATATTTTTGCGAAACTATTTTGTCAAGTTCGCTTTCATTTAAAGTAAGTTTTTCCTTGAACCCGTTATACCATATATCGTAGGGCTGAAGCTTACGGCCGAGTCTGCTCTCAATGATCTTTGCTATTCTGGGGATCAGGGGAGAAGACAATACCTGTTCAAACATTGCTTTAATTCTCTGTTCCGGAATTTCCCTGTTTATCTCAAAGCGTCTTGCAATCAATGTAGGCGCATCAGGTGAATACGGATCTGCTTTCTTTGATGCCAGAAATGTGTTCAGCAGATGTTTATATCTTACATCGTTTTCAGGTGAGTTATTTATCTGTGAGGGAACAGAAACATTATGCGTATAATCCTTTACTGATGATTTCGAAACTTCATTTGTTACCGGATTCCAGTCTACAGCAGGATTATTTATTACCACTTTAGGAATTGTCTGATCGACGATTCTCTCCATTACTTTAGCAATCAGCTCCTGTCTTTTTAATCCTTCTTTATCATTATTATAATCAGCCTTGATCTGATCACGAAGGTTCCAGTGCGAAAGAAGTTTCATTCCCTCAGGAAAATATCTTTTACCATTCTCATCAACAAGATGATGCATCCATATATTATATTCTGATATATACTGATCAGCTTCCGATCCTACCCGGGCTATTTCCTGATTCACATCAGAAGGAATTCTTCTTGCAAAACGCTGTGCAAGACGTGATTCAGCCCATTGCTGCCTTGTCCAGGCAGAACCTTCTTTTATTCTCTGCTCCAGCGGTGGTGTGGTAAAATTCAGCAGAATAATAAAGGCGATCTTGTTCTTAAAGAAATCGTCAGTAACGTGAGCAGATGGATCGTATCCTGCTGTTATTTTATCAAGCTCCAGAACTGTCCCAGTTTCAAGATCAACCTGCTGGCGAAATTCTCTGCCTATCTCCTGCATATGTCCGTCCAACTGCTCAAGAAGATAATTACAGCGGTTAAGCAGTTCGTTCCGGTCATCCTGATTATCAAGGAAATTTGCTTTTACAAATTCCTCAAACACTGCAGCATCTCCATCCTCTTCACGCCAGTATTTAGCTATTTGTTTAACGCCCATATCAAGTCTGATGATCTGATCAGTATCCCCCTTTTCCCGGCTGTACTCCTTTACAATCTTTTTAATTGATCCATCCATCCAAGCCGGAAGCTTTTCCTGTGAGTATAAGTTATCCATAGTAATTACCATCCAAATTATAATGAGAATAGTATAACGCATCTGACGCATTTCAGTACCTTTAATTTATTTCTATAAAGTTAAAAAGAGGATAAGGATATTCCAAGCGAAAAAGACTCCGGAACTCTATTGCTGGTTGTTCCATTTCCCTAAGCCTGTCCGGACCTGCACTTTCAATTATGGTCTTATTTATTTAATTTTTCGATTAGAATATTCCAATTAGGATGTAATTAACTTTTATTCAACTGAAGGAGAAAATATATGGCAGAAGTACACGCACCGGCTACCACCAGCGGTTTACCTGAAAATGCATATAAGGAATTAAAACCGGGGGAGGTATACATTCCAGTAATGTCTCCTTCCAAAGTTTATCCTGAAGTAACTGCCTGGTCAGTTCTTTGGGGACTCCTTATGGCCGCATTGTTTTCTGCAGCTGCGGCTTACCTGGGATTGAAGATCGGACAGGTATTTGAAGCGGCTATTCCTATCGCCATTATTGCGGTTGGCCTATCTACACTGTTCAAGAGGAAAAATGCTCTCGGCGAGAATGTCATTATTCAGTCTATTGGTGCAAGCTCCGGAGTTATAGTTGCAGGCGCCATTTTTACTATTCCTGCATTATATATTCTTGATCTTCATGCACAATTTTACCAGATCTTTCTTGCATCATTATTTGGCGGCTTCTTAGGGATCCTATTTTTAATTCCTTTCAGAAAGTATTTCGTCGCGGAAATGCACGGAGTATTTCCGTTTCCTGAAGCAACCGCAACAACTGAAGTGCTGGTGGCGGGAGAGAAAGGCGGCAAGCAGGCGCTTGTACTTGTTACCAGCGGAATTATCGGGGGTATTTATGATTTTGTTATCGCAACTTTCGGCTGGTGGAGTGAAGTTTTTACTACCAGAGTAATTGGTTTCGGTAGTTACCTGGCCGATACATATAAACTGGTTTTCCGAATGAATATCGGGGCAGCTGTAACGGGATTAGGATATATAATCGGACTTAAATATTCTGCTATTATCGTTGCAGGTTCGTTTGTTTCATGGTACCTGCTCATACCTGTAGTTTCATACATCGGCAGCGCACTTACCATTCCTCTTGGCGCAAATGTAACTCTTTTAATAAGAGATATGTCTCCCGAACAGATCTTCAGTACTTATGTACGCCATATCGGCATCGGCGGAATAGCTATGGCGGGTATAATTGGGATTATCCGTTCTTCAAAAATAATTGCTTCAGCTTTTTCATTAGCCGTAAAAGAGATCTTCGGCGGAAGAAGCCTTACGGAAGAGAGAACCAGAACCCAGAGAGATCTTCCAATGATAATTATTGTCGGTGGAATTCTTCTAACGGCAATCATGCTGTTTATTTTCTTCTACGCTGGTGTGGTCTTTAATCTTACACACGCGCTTGTCGGGTTAATCATTGTTTTGATTATTTCTTTCCTCTTTACAACAGTTGCGGCAAATGCTATTGCAATTGTCGGAACAAACCCGGTTTCCGGTATGACACTTATGACCTTGATCCTTTCATCACTTGTACTGGTTTCTGTTGGTCTTTCAGGTGAAGCCGGAATGATTTCCGCACTGGTGATTGGAGGTGTTGTATGTACCGCATTATCAATGTCCGGTGGATTTATTACAGATCTTAAGATTGGATACTGGCTTGGTTCTTCGCCATATAAACAGGAATCATGGAAATTCCTTGGCACACTCGTAGCTTCCGTTACAGTTGGATACGTTATCCTTATATTAAATGAAACATATGGATTTACAGGTGAAGGTGCTCTTATCGCTCCACAGGCAAATGCAATGGCGGCAGTTATAAAACCTTTAATGAGCGATCAGCCGGCACCATGGCTGTTATATATCGCAGGTGCTTTCATGGCTCTGGTTTTAACAATGCTTAAGGTTCCTGCACTTGCTTTTGCTCTTGGTATGTATATTCCGCTTGAATTAAATACACCTTTGGTTATCGGCGGACTTATCTCACATTTCGTGTCCACACGTTCTAAAGATGAGGCCTTGAATAATGCCAGACGAGAAAGGGGAACACTGATCGCTTCGGGGTTTATTGCAGGCGGTGCTTTGATGGGAGTTGTAAGCGCATTCTTAAGATTCCAAAACCTGAACTGGGTTAATGCGGAGTGGTTCGAATCTCATGCTGCTGAATTATTAGCATTAGTTATGTTCTCTTTATTATGCGCATATATGGTATGGGATTCAATGCGGGCAAAGAAAGAAGAATGATAGGCATCTATATAATTGTATGAGTAACCTCCGGAGTTTAAGTAAGCTCCGGAGGTTTTCTTTTTTATTAAATATTAACTAACGTAAATTATGAAAATATCTGAAAGCAGAGACCTGTTTCCCTTTCTCAAATCCGGCAGCATTTATATGAATCATGCCGCTATAAGTCCATTATCACAGCTGGTATTAAATAAGATTAATGATTATCTGAACATTCGCTCCGGTTCACAGGCAGAGGATTTTAATGACCTGATGCGGACGGCCTCTGATACAAAAGATAAACTGGGTAAACTGATCAATTGTGAACCATCAAGAATTGCTTTTGTAGATAATACCTCAAATGGACTTAATATACTTGCTCAGGGTTTGGATTGGAAACTTGGGGATAGAATTATCCTTAATGATATTGAATTTCCTTCAAATGTATATCCCTTCCTTAACCTGAAGGAATATGGTGTAGAAATAGATATCGTTAAATCGAACGAAGGAGTGGTAAATACGAATGATATTGAAAAACTTATTACTCCTCAAACCCGGTTAGTATCTATCAGTTATGTGCAGTTCCTTTCCGGATACAGAATTGATCTTGAGAAACTTGGGGAGGTATGCCGGAAACATAATATTATATTCTGTGTTGACGCAATTCAGGCATTAGGTGCTATACGGCTGGATGTAAAGAAGTGTAACATTGATTTTCTTGCCTCCGGTGCTCAGAAATGGCTAATGGCATTGGAAGGAACAGGTTTTATTTACCTCACTGAAGAACTGCAGAATAAAATAAGTCCTAAATATGTAGGCTGGACCTCAGTATCTGATGCCTGGAATTTATTGGATTATCATCTTACTCTTCGCAGGACAGCAGCCCGGTTTCAGAACGGTACGCTTAGTTCTATTGGTATATATGCTTTGAACGCATCTTTGTCACTGATGCTTGAACTGGGATTAGATTCCATCGAGGATACAATTCTTGATAATACCGGGTATTTCTTATCTGCTTTGAGGAAGTCCGGATTTAATACTGTTCTTACTGTAAGCACGAGAGAGAACCTGTCAGGAATTATAAGTTATAAACCTGAAAAATCCGGAGAAGTATTTGAAACGCTTAAAAAAAATGATATACATGCTGCCCTGCGCGAAGGTGTAATCAGATTTTCTCCTCATTTCTATAATACTAAAGAAGAAATAGACCGGGTGATGGCTGTATTAAAACAAATTTGATATTTGAAACTTTGGGTAGAGGCAGGAGATGATGCCAGGGCATCATCTCACTTCATAGAATCTATAACTGGGGTGTATTCTCATCTTTAAGTGACAGCTCAATCTTAAGATTAATTTCCGCTCCGCTGAACAAAGTATATTTAATGTTTCCAATACTGCACTTGTAATCTTCGCCCACAAGGTCAGTTATCGCTTTGGATATTCCGGTTTCAAGCGAATCAATTGAAATAGATTTCAGCTTATTATGCAGAATTTTATTAATATCAAGATTTTCATTTTCGGGTTTCATATAGTTCTCTTCTTTTAATTGATTAGACGGAATATACAGTAAAAAGTTTTAGTATGTAAATATCAGAATAAAAATGAAATTTCACAATGATCTAACTTCTTATGATCTGCAGAAGCTCCTCCGTCTTTGCGTTCATAAGCTGCATATCATTTTTGGCTTCCACGTTCAGTCTGAGTATTGGTTCTGTATTCGACATTCTCACGTTAAAACGCCAGTTATCATATTCCACACTTAATCCATCCATGTAATCCTTATTACCGCCAGTAAATTTATTATCAATCTCTTTAATCTTTGATGCAGGATCGGGAACTGTTGTGTTGATTTCTCCTGAACAGGGAAAGTCGCTTACCATTTCTTCAACCAGCTTCGAGAGTGGTTTGTTTTCCTCACTTATCAGCTGAAGCACAAGCAGGAAAGGAATCATACCGCTGTCAGAATAAAAATTCTCACGGAAATAATGATGGGCAGACATCTCACCGCCATAAACAGCATTAACTTCCCGCATCTTTTCCTTTATGTATGCATGACCGCTCTTGGATACAATGGCTTCACCGCCGCTTGCATTAACCACTTTTACAGTGTTCCAGATAAGTCTTGGATCATGAACAATCTTTTCACCGGGATAATTCCTGAGTATTGATTTAGCGAGAAGACCAACAATGTAATATCCCTCAATGAAGTTACCTTTCTCGTCAAAAAAGAAACAGCGGTCGTAATCTCCATCCCATGCAACTCCAAGATCGGCCTTGTTTTCAAGAACTGCATCGATAGATGGTTTTCTATTCTCAGGCAGCAGGGGATTCGGAACGCCGTTCGGGAAATTGGAGTCTGGTTCATTAAAAAGTTTTATCATACTAATAGGTAGATCACCTTCGATCTTGTCAAGAGCAAGTCCCACACACCCGTTACCGCCATTAACTACTACTTTTAAAGGTTTTATTCTCTCTTTTGAATAGAATTTCCTCAGACTCTCAATGAATTCATTCATGATATCAACTTTAGTAAGCTTTCCCTTCTGAGCAGGCAGACCGTCAAACTCATTATTTACTATCATTCTTTCTACTTCATTCAAACCCGAGTCATAACCAACCGGAACCGATCCTTTTTTAACAAACTTGAGTCCATTATACTCAGGAGGATTGTGGCTGGCAGTGATCATAATTCCGCCGTCTGCATTAAGAAAGGGTGTCCCGAAATAGATCATTTCTGTCCCGCACAAACCAATGTCAATAACATCAACTCCGCTGTCCATTAAACCCTGAGCTAAAGCGCCTGATATTTCTTCCGATGATTTCCTTACATCATGACCTATAACTACTTTATGAGCTGATATAAGTTTAGAATATGCCCTGCCGATTTTATAAGCAAGCTCAGTATTAAGTTCACCGGGCACTTTTCCCCTGATGTCGTATGCCTTAAAGGCGGAAATTTTTTCCATTATACCTCCTTAAAAATGGACTTTTGTATATGTATAAAAAAGTATAAGTTAAGATAACGTTTTTCCAAGAGATAATAAATTTCAGAATTCTAATGGAATTCTTTTTCTTGTAATTATTTTTACATAGTAAATTAAATCATAAGTATTTAATTTAGTTTTCAAAAATCGGGAGGCCCAGTATCGAAACCAGGAGTACTACTGTATTACACTTTGTTAGATGTAATAATACAAGATGTAACTCAATTTATCTTGTAGACCCAAATGCTAACACCGGAGATTTGGGTTACCTCTGCCCGATTTGCAGAGCTAAATCTAAGACCTCCCACGTTGTACAATGCGCCAGCTGCCAAATCGTGATCAATTTTATTCATGCTTCTCCTTCTGAAGAAAAAACAGTGTTTTATGTAGAGAAGTGTTCCCATTGCATAGGAACTATCGAAGATGAATGGGATATAGAACCATTATATACACCGGATTCCTACATATAATTCCGGTTTATTTTTGCCCGAAAAGAGTTTGCCTGCCTTCCCGCTTTTCCCGGCCGGAAGTGCATTCATAACCGGCATCAGTATTTTTATGCAGCTGGTATCACCTGATCACTCCCTTATTCAAGAAGAAATTAATTAACTATTGCAAATCTGCTATTTTAAAGTTACGTTAAAAGTGTAGGGTAAGTAGGACATCATATGGGCATTTAGTTGTTCTTAGTGTTATTTGTTCCATTTTATACTCATACAACTCAGATAATCCGTAACTTCCCTTCATACCCTTAAGCAATACTTATATAACCTCTGCTTATGGGCATCTCCTCTCCTGATGTAACACTTAATAAAAAAATTACTTATTTGTAGGTTGCCATATATGGGACTTACCATGCGAAGTACTAATCTTTCTGTAATATGACAAAATGTTCAATCCACTAACAGTCTGTATAATAAACTACAACGGGGAAAAATATCTGCATGAAACATTGTCTTCAGTCTGTGATCAAAGGAACAGTTTTAATGAAATAATATTAATAGATAATGCTTCAGAGGATAAGAGCATTGAAATTGTCAAAAAGTGCTTTCCGGATATCAGAATTATTCCCTTAGATAAAAATTACGGACCCGCCTTAGCACGTAACCAGGGATTTAAAGAATCATCTTCAGATGAAATTCTTTTTCTTGATAATGATGTGGTTCTGGCACCTGGATTTATTGAAAACTTACTTAAAGCTTTAGAGAGTAATCCAGGTACAGCAGCAGCTATGCCACAGGTTTATTTCGCAGATCAACAGCAGAGAATCCAATATAATGGAGCCGATTCGCATTTTCTGGGATTAATGAGTCTGGAACAGTCCGAGCATCCGGCTAATAAAGTACGGAAGATTGGATCTATAGTTACCGCTTGTTTTTGGGTAGACCGGAAGCATTGGAGAGAAGAGAATCCTTTTGATGATTCCTTTTTCTTTAATTATGAGGATCATGATTTTGGTATCAGAACAAGAATAAAAGGTCTTGAAATAATCTCCATTACTTCAGCGCATTGCTTTCATAAAGAAGGTACTCAGGGATTGTCGCGAAGAGAAGGCCTGAGTTATTCAAAGAAAAGAGTTTACTATCTTGTCAGAAACAGGTGGCAGATTATTCTAAAGAACTACGAATTGAAAACCATAATTATTCTTTTTCCAATCCTGATGATTTATGAATTGATTCAATTAATTGCTGTAATAAAAAAAGGTTGGTTTAAACCATGGTTTGATGCAGTTCAATGGATATTTAAAAATTCTAAGAGCATTCTTCATAAACGCCGTCATGTACAGATGTTCAGAAAAACACCTGACCGGGAAATTCTCAAAGGGGGCCCTTTACCTTTCTTTAAAGACCTTCCGAGCAGTAAGATGGAGATAATGGGAAAAAAAATCCTTGATGCATTAACCGGCAGATATTGGATGTACATCAAACCATTTATAAGATAGTAATTATTGTTAAAACAAATCATCTTGTACAAATCTAATCATTGAGATACATTATCAGGTTATTAATGTGAAAAATCCCTTGAAGATCGTTATGGTTGCCGCTTGCCCATTCCCTTATGGCAGGGGAACACCGATCAGAATTTTCAGAATGGCCGAAGCTTTGTCTGACCGTGGACATCATGTTAATGTAATAGCGTATCATCTTGGGAATAGTATCAACAATTTGCCATTCAAAATACATAGAATACTGAATGTAAGGACATACAAGAAATATTCACCCGGACCTAATTATCAGAAACTGATTGTCCTGGATTCGCTTCTTACCTTAAAGCTTCTTAAATATCTGAAAGAAAACAGGACTGATATAATACATGCTCATAATTATGAGGGATTACTTATATCACTCATTATCCGCACCCGGATAAACATCCCTGTTATTTATGATGCTCATACTCTCCTTGAATCGGAACTGCCGTATTATAAACTTGGACTCTCAAACAAGATAAAGAAAATGTTTGGGCAGCTCATTGACCGCTGGGCTCCGAAGAAGGCGGATCATATAATAGCAGTAACAGACAGAATAAAATCTAAATTGATCCTGGACTCCGATATAAATCCTGATCGAGTAACAACTATAATGAATGGAGTTAAAGAAAACCATTTTAGTCCGAGCTCAGACAACCAGAAGGACAAAATATTTTCCAGGGAAAAGATACTAATCTTTACAGGTAACCTGGCCTCTTATCAGAGAATAGATTTATTATTAAGATTATTCCAATTGGTTCTTCTGCAAAGAGGAGATGTGAGACTCCTCATTGTTACAGACTCCTCATTTGATTCATATGAACAGATGGCGAAAGAGCTTAATATCCGGAAGAATATTGATATTTATAATTCGGATTTTAATACACTTCCGGAATATCTTGCTGCTGCTGACGTTGCTCTTAATCCCAGGATCGATTGTGACGGACTGCCTCAAAAACTACTCAATTATATGGCAGCAGGAAAACCCATTGTAACTTTTCAAAGCTCAGGAAAAATTCTTACTGATGGTGTTACAGGTCTGGTAATAGAAGATGGAAACTTACAAGCCTTCGCAGATGCAATTTTAATATTATTAAACAACCCTATTTTGGGGAATACTCTTGGAGCAAATGCCAGGGAAATTGTAAAGGCCAAATATAACTGGATGAATATCGCCGGAGAGTTAGAAGATGTATATGAAAAGGTCCTGACTGCAAAAAGTAAATTGACAGCACTCGCAAATAATAGCCTGATATTAAAAGCATAGAATTGATTGATGAAAATCAAATTGCACTTCATACCGCTGAGCTATAGTAGAATTCAAAGCTGGACACTTCCATATAGCCATCGATGGAATTTTAGTAATTTCTCATTGATGGCTGCGTTAATTATTTTTTCTGTTTTGGTCTACCTGGTAATAGATCTCGATTCAGTTCCCCCTAAATGGGATGAAGCAGTTCACCTCAGGGACAGCTTTGTATATTATAATATATTAAGTGATCCATCTCAATTAAATCTCAATGTCATTAAGGAAATAATAAACAGATCAGAGAACTATCCGCTCCTTCGTCCCTCTGGTTATTATCCACCTTTGGTGCCTCTAACTTCTGCGTTTTTATTCTTACTCTCCGGGGTATCAGCAAAAACAGCAATAATGACAAATATAATTTTCATGATTATAATGACTATCACTGTAAAGAAAATCGGTGAATTAATTTTTAATGAGGACGTCGGTTTATTAGCGGCAATATTAATACTAACTTTCCCGGTAATTCTTCAGCATAGCGTTATCTATTATATAGATCTTCCGTTAACTGCATTGACATCTCTTGGTATTTATACTCTCCTGAAAACAGACTTTTTTACAAACTACAGAGGTTCAATAGTGTTCGGGATTTGCTTTGGGCTTGGAATGCTTACCAAATGGACATATATATTTTTTCTGATTGGCCCCTTGTTGTATTCCATATTTGTAATGATTCAAAACAGACCGGATAAGAGAGGATCAAATTCATCTAATGGGGTCAGAAATTTTTTGTTATTCAGTCTTGCGGCATTAATAACATTCGGAGTTTATTACATCCCCATAATATCACAACTCATAAAAGAGACATTAAAATATTCATCAGGCCCTCTTACTCACGGACCGGCTTCTGTGTTTTCGATAGAGTCTCTCGGCTTCTACATCATAGCACTATGGGAAAATATGGTTACCCCCCCAGATGTTATGTTGACTGCTGCTGGAATCGTCTTATTTTTACGATCAGGTAATAAACACAAATTATTAATGGTGATTTGGTTAGCAGTTCCTTACCTCATTTTTACTTTTCTGATCCAGACAAAAGCTATGCGTTTTATGATGCCCTCATTAATCCCTATGGCGCTGATTATTGCTTATGCTGTTATAACCGTTTCTCAGTTGAACGTTTTTAGCAGAGAATACAATTATGGTAAATTTCTTATCGCTCTTATATTAGTGGTTTTCGGAGCAGGATTTATCAGTGAGTACTCAATCCTGAGAAATGAGATCATTACAGATTCAAAAGAAGATTGGAAAGTTAATGAGATCATCACTGTAGTAAAGAATGAGATGATGATAAATTATACATTCACCGGTGAACCAATGTATTTAGCAGCAATTCCGGATCATGAATTCATTAATGGTCAGACTCTTCGTTATTATGCGGCAATGCAAAAACTTCCGTTGAATGTGATTAAACTTCAGGATTACTCTGGTAATGCCGAAAAGAAATTTGCCTTACAATTCGATAAATATGATTATATACTCACAAAAAGCAGGGATAATATTGTAAAGCCGGCATTTCAGCAATCAGTGGATAATATGAACAAGTATTTCCATTCACGTATAAACAACTTTAAATGTCTGAAAACATTTAGAGAACCTGATGGATCAGATGTTTACTTATATAAGAAGCTCACATTAAAATGAAACTAAAGAGATGTAAGTGAGAAAGATCATTTATACAATATTGGCACTCTCATTATCTATGTTGTATTTCCTGATACCTGCTGCTCCCTATGTATATATAGGCTTTCATTGGATTGCTGTATTATTATTTTTTCTATTCAGCAGTAAACGGGATTTTATAAAAATTACAGTTATTAATTTATCAGCAGTTATCCTTTGTCTTACTTTATTTGAAGCTTATCTGTGGTTCAGGAGCGGAGAAATTTATATTACCCGTAAGGTCAGCCCCGGCTACTATGAATTAAATAAATATCTGGGTTATGTACCCGTAAAAGATGGAAGGATCAGGGAAACTAAGTATTACAAGGACGATAAAATATTTGATGTGGTTTATTCATTTGATCAAAATCGATTGAGAGTAAGTCCGCCCAGCAGGACCCAAAATCCGAAAGGATGCATTCTGTTCTTAGGAGGTTCTTATACATATGGACTTGGTGTAAAAGATAGTGAAACTATGCCATATCAGGTTGGAATAAAAACTTTTGGGGAATACCGCATTTACAATTTTGGAGTATCCGGATACGGTCCCCATCAAATGCTTTCAGCTCTTGAAAATAATATTGTGAATAAAATTGTGAAATGTAAGGACTATGTTTACGCCATTTATCAGGCGATACCCGATCATATTAATCGTGCTGCAGGTTTATCATCATGGGACTATCATGGACCCCGATATGTTCTTGAAAACAGTAATAAAATTAACCTGGCCGGGAATTTTGACGACATTACCTTACCTAAAATCGGATTGAAGTATCTAAATAAATCCATTATTTACAGAGATCTGATAGGAAACCGAAGATTCTTCAATAGAAATAAGGATCTTGAGTTGTATCTCAATATAGTGTCGGCTGCAAAGGAGCGGTTCGAGAAACAGTATCCATACGGGGAATTCCATATTATTTTCTGGAATAATTTATCCGGAGTTGGAGATGCCTCTGAGGAAATGCTGAACTGGAAAAAGGCATCAAACTATTTTAAACAGAATGGATTTAATGTTCATCTCACGGGCAATATAATTCCCGAATACTCATACAATAAATTAAAATACATTCTGAGTCCTTTTGATAATCATCCAAATGCACTGACTTACAATTTATTGTCTGATTATGTTGTCAAGAACATTCTTGATTAGACATTTAATTCTATTTATAACAATAAAAATAATGGAGGCAGCATGGCCATAGATATCCGGTATACTATAAATACATCAAAAATTGTATATGACACACTAGATGGTGAGGTTATAATAATCAATTTTGATACGGGAAATTATTATAGCTTAAACAAAACAGGCAGGCATATCTGGAATATGTTAGAAAGCATTCCTTTTAGTTCTCTCATCATTACCGGGATTGCAAAGGTATATTCCGGGGATGCTGACTATATTGCAAAAGAAATTACACAATTTTTGAAGGCTCTGCAGCAGGAGGAATTATTACTAGCAATTGAGGAAGAGAGAATCGCAAATTCTCCGCAATCCAATGAAAATTCTGAATCAATAGATAGTAAGGAAAAACCTCAGTTCGAAAAACCGGGTTTCCAGAAATATACTGATATGAAGGAAATGCTTCTGCTTGATCCAATACATGAAGTTGATGAAACCGGATGGCCTGCATCAAAAATGCCTGGCAGAAAAAATCAGAATAACAAACTATGACCAATTATACTAATACAACCGGCACCACCGAGCCGGAAACAACCGACCGGCAGTTTGAATTCTATAACAGCGCTTTCACCGTCTTTATTGAAGCGGAACAAAAGGCTGGAGGTTCAGTTGAAAGATATTTCTCAATAGGAGGATTTACTGTTAAACTGCGGTTTGCCGGATCTGCATTAGTTCCTAAGATAATTCCAGCTTTGGAACATCTTAGCTCTGCTTCATCTTCTGCTGCATCGTTAACCATTTGCCTCTGGGATAGTGAATCAACCGGAACTACGATGCCTGCTCCTCCCTGGAGTATAGATGATTATAATGCGCGAGGAGAAGTAAAAGATTTTAACGGCGGGCGTTATTTAACTGCATGTAATAAAGGCTCAGGAGCTTTGAGTGTTCTTGATAAAAGTTCTGATACCGCATTGTGGTGGATACGCAATAGTTCAAATGTTCCTTTTTATGAAACCGGTTCGCCTTTGCTTACTATACTTCACTGGTGGCTTCAGCAGAAAGAAAGGCAGGTAGTTCATGCAGGTGCCGTTGGAACACGACAGGCAGGAGTACTGATGGTGGGTAAAAGCGGCTCGGGAAAATCTACTTCATCCATTGCATGTATAAATTCAGATCTATTCTATGCGGGTGATGATTATTGCATACTTAGTGCACATCCCGCTCCGCACGTTTACAGTCTTTACAACTCTGGTAAACTTAACGCTGATCATATCAGGAATTTTCCACATCTGATTCCTGCCGTAAGTAATATGGATCGTATAGATGAGGAGAAACCGCTGGTACTTATGAATAAACATTTCCCGCAAAAGCTGATAAATGAACTTCCGATAAGTGCTATTTTCCTTCCCCGTATAACGGGATTGACGTATACTACTATCACCCAAACTACACAGGCAGCAGCCTTAAAAGCTCTTGCGCCAAATACCCTGTTTCAGTTGTCAAATGCTTCACATAAATCATTTTCTGAGATTGTCAGGTTTGTTAAACAGCTCCCATGTTTTTATCTGAACCTCGGTACAGAACTGGATCAAATACCTCAGGTCATTTCACATTATCTTTCCGGACACTGATATTGAAAATATTATACTGGTCAGGTTTGTTCTGGCCTCATATGGGCGGTGTTGAAGTACTCGCTTTAGATTTCATTCCAGCTCTTCAGAAAAAAGGATATGAATTTATTGTACTTACTTCTCAGAGTTCTTCTGTTCTTCCATTAAAAGAAATTTATAATGGAATCTTTATTTACCGTGTTCCATTTCATCAGGGGTTGGAGAACCATAACATTGAAGAAATTAAACGTGTTAAAGATCTGGTGAGTGAGATTAAACAAAATTATAAACCGGATCTGATACATGTGAATTCAGTGGATGCAAGTCTTTACTATCATCTCATTACCAGTCACTCTGAAAATAGCGCTCCTGTTTTGCTTACAGTTCATTCTCTGCCGCCGCATATAACGAATAAAGACAGCCTCGCAATGAAGTTATTAAATACAGCAGAGTGGATTACTACTGCTTCAGCGGCAATGTACACAGCGGTGAATAACATAATTGATAATGCAGATAAACAAAATCACTCACTGATTTATTATGGAATAAAGATGCCTGATATGAAACCGGCTCCGCTGCCGTTCAGTCCACCACGGTTACTGTGTGCGGGAAGATTATCAGCTGAGAAGGGCTTCGATCTTGCAATCGCGTCCCTGGCGGAAGTGCTTGATAAATATCCTGAGGTACGGTTAACTATCGCTGGTGATGGTCCTGAAAGAAACAGACTTGAAATGAAAGCAGAACAATTAGGTATCAGCAGTTCAGTAGATTTTATTGGATGGGTGCAGCCGGAAAAAGTGCCGGAGCTAATTAATGATTCAACAATTGTAATCATTCCATCCAGATGGGAAGAGCCGTTTGGATTAATTGCATTGCAGGCTGCACAACTGGGTCGTCCTGCTGTAGCATCATTATCCGGCGGCCTGCCGGAAATTATTGAGAACGGAAGAACCGGGATGTTATTCCCTAAAGAAAATCAAAAAGCTTTAACAGATCAGATTATTTACTTACTTCAAAATCCCGGGACGGCAGTTGCGATGGGACAAAATGCTTTTACTGAAGCTTACCGCAAATTCTCTTTTGATAAATATATTAATGATTATGATCAGCTCTATAAAAATATCATAACTCAGTCGATTAAAGTATCCCAATCATTTTATAACTAAGGATCCTTAAAATGCATTCATCCCTTGTAACTATTATCATGCCCGTTAAAAATGGCGAGCCTTACTTAAGTGAATCCATACAGAGTATTCTTGATCAGGATTATCCCTCTATTGAAATTATTGTTGTTGACGGACAGTCTTCCGATAACACGAAGCAAATAGCTGAATCATATAAAAATGTTCGTTATGTATATCAGCAGCAAAATCCCGGCATCCCCCAGGCTAAAAATATCGGTATACAAATGGCTTTGGGAGAATTTATTGGTTTCGCCTCTCATGATGATTTATGGGCACCCAATAAACTATCCCGTCAGCTAAAATATATGGAACGTAATAATGTTGATTATACAATTACCAGGGTTAAGTATTTCCTGCAGCCCGGAAGTTCTGTACGCCCCGGCTTCAATAAGGATCTTCTGGAAGGCGACTACGTTGGCAAGATGCCCGAAACATTACTTGCACGAAGATCGGTCTTTGACAGAATCGGAATTTTTAATACTGAGTTTACTTATATGGAAGATATCGATTGGTTTAACCGCGCTGCTCTCAATCAGATCCCAATGGGAGTAATTGAGGAAGTGCTTCTCTTTAAACGCGTGCATGATAACAACGTTTCTTACGACCCTTCTAAAATAAATCGCATCAACCGGGAAATATTGTTCCTTTTGAAAAAATCCATTGACCGCAATTCACAGTTCAATAAGGAGAGCAGTAATTGAACAGCAATCCGCTTATAAGTATAATAATCCCGGTATACAACGGTCAGTCATATCTCGCTGAAGCAATCAAAAGTATACTGGACCAAACAATTAAAGAATTTCAGATTATTATTGTGGATGATGGTTCTGATGATAATAGCGCGGATATTATTAAAAGCTTTAGCGGTCCGATTGAATATCATTACTTAACAAATGGGGGAACAGCAGCGGCCCGGAACTTTGGTGTTCAAAATTCGAAAGGCTCTTTCCTTGCTTTTCTCGATCAGGATGATCTGTGGACTGAAAATAAACTTGAAATTCAGCTCTCTGCATTCAGTAAAAATTCAGAACTGGATGTTGTATTCGGACACGTTCAGCAGTTCTACAGTCCTGAGACAGATGAAATCTTCCGGCAAAATAATAAATGCCCTTCTCATCCAATGCCCGGATATCTGCCTTCAGCAATGCTGGTTAAGAAAGATGCTTTTCTGAATACAGGCTTTTTTGAATCTGCCTGGCAGATTGGCGAGTGGGCAAACTGGTATGTACGTGCAAGAGAGAAGCATTTGAAAATGATGATGCTGCCGGAAGTAGTTACGCTGCGCCGTATACATGCTGCGAATAAGGGAGTCATTCAACGCAGATCCCTTAATGAATATGTTCATATTCTGAAAGCTTCTCTCGACAGGAGACGCTCTGAAAAATCTGAAATACAGTATGAGCATGAATAAACCCGATTCCCTAAGTAATTTATACATTACCCGTGAGCAGGAACTTTTATTAAAAGCTTCATTGCTGCAGGGGAGCGGCGCCATAGAGGCATGGGAGAAATGGATTTCAGAGATCAACTTTGATTTAATCGATCCTGGTTCATACCGTCTTATTCCTTTGCTTTATCATAATCTAAGCAGACACAAAATACAGCATCCCTTAATGAACAGGATGAAAGGCATTTACAGGCGTACCTGGTATGAAAATCAGATCTTTTCACATCAAACATTAAAACTGATTAATATCTTTCATGCTGAAGGAATTAATACAATCGTATTGAAAGGAATTGCCCTGGCACATATGTACTATCAGGACTATGGCCTACGTCCAATGAGTGATATTGATATACTTATTCCAACTTCACAATCATTGCAGGCGCTTAGTATATTAAAAAGTTGCGGCTGGAAATCAGCTTATAAATCTCCTGAGAAAATTATTAATGTGATACATAGCTGTGATTTTACTGATCCTGATGAACTTAATCATCTTGACCTTCACTGGCATCTTTATATTGAATGCTGCCAGGCAGATGCCGATCTCGATGTATGGGATGCCGCTATTGAGACAAATATTAAAGGAACAAAAACACATATCCTGAATTCTGCTGATCAGCTGCTGCATACATTAGTTCACGGGATGAAATGGAGCATTATTCCTCCTTTCCGCTGGGTGGCGGATGCAGTTACTGTCTTAAATATATCACATGAAACAATGGACTGGAAGCGTATAATTTCTCAGGCAGAAAAACGAAGAATAGTACTTCCGCTGAGATATGGACTCGAATACCTTGTGAACAACTTTGATGTTTCTGTTCCGCAAGAAGTTCTGAAACACATTCAGTCAGTTCCTGTTACTAAAAGTGAGCAGATAGAGTATAAGTATAAAATCGAAAATCAGAAGAAGAAGGTTTTGGGAAACATACCTGTGCTTTGGTTCGATTCACAACGACTTAATAGGAATGGATCTTTAAGACACAAAGTCATAAACTTTATACGATACATCCAGCGTTTCTGGGATATTGAAAGCTTGTGGAAGATGCCGTCATTCATTTTTAACTTAACCTTAAATAAATTCGGGTTTGTTACTCAGCAGGGTAACCCGCAGAACTCCGGCAAAAAGTAACCTTTAACATTCAACGCAGCAATTGAGCCCGGTACTGAACAGGTATGCGGGCTTTTTTTTTGCTTGAATCTGAAGTAGGGGTCCGCAGTGCGGTGTCTTCTAAACTATGAACACACTGTTGTAAAGACGGGCAATGCCCCATCTGGGTCTCGCAAAGAAAAAATTACAGATAACTCAACACGGAGTCAATTTTTAACATTCCGACTCCGGATTCACATATATGTTCATTCACATTATGTGCGATCCAGCCGGGGCGAGCCCCGGCTCTACAGCACTATCAATTACATTGTTCGCAATTGATAATGGGGCTCATTAATACTGATTATTAGGGTTGTAAACTCAGACTAATTATGCTAATTTTTCATGATAAATATTTTTTATAAACTTAATTCAGGTTCTTACAATGCGATACAGGTATTTTTTCACGATCAACTCTCTGCTTCTGATTACCTCGTTCTTTATTTCAGGATGTTCGGGTTCTGATTCTTTAACTAAAAAGCATTCAAACAACTCAATCAATCTGGATACTGTTCAAGCTCAGAAGTTCGATAATGGTAAAATGTGGACATTTGAATATGCTCCTCTCGATTATTTTAAAGAGACATATAACTTTAAACCTGATGAACAATGGTTAAACAAAGTTAGAATGTCAGCACTCAGATTTGCTTCATATTGCTCTGCTTCCTTTGTTTCTGCAGACGGACTTGTAATGACAAACGATCACTGCGGCAGAGGCAGCGTAACTAAAGTAACAGGCGAAGGCGAAGATCTTCAGGGAACGGGATTCTTTGCTGAAAGACTTGAAGATGAAAGAAAAGTAGACGGACTTTATGTAGACCAGTTAGTTTTAATTAAAGATGTAACTGCAGATGTACAGGCTGCTATTAACGCCGCCTCAACTGAAGAAGAAAAACTTAAAAATAAAACTGCTAAAATAGATGAACTGAAAGAAAAATATAAGAAAGAAACCGGCTTAATTACCGACGTAACTTCATTATATAATGGCGGTAAATATTCTTTATATGGATATAAGAGATATAATGATGTACGACTTGTATTTGCTCCGGAAACACAGGCAGGATTCTTTGGCGGTGATTATGATAACTTTACTTATCCACGCTATAATCTTGACGTAACTTTCTTCCGCGTATATGATGACAACGGTCAGCCGCTCAAAACAGATAACTACTTCAAATGGAGCAGCAACGGCGCTGCAGATGGAGAAGCAGTATTCGTGGTTGGCAACCCGGGAAGAACCAGCAGACTCAAAACTTACTCACAGCTTGAATACTACCGCGATATCACTTATCCTGATCTGCAGATGCAGCTGGGAAGTCTGATTGATGTTTACCAGACTACAATGGATAAACATCCTGAAAGAAAAAATAAGATGATGGACAGATTCTATGGATTAACTAATTCAATGAAAGTTTATAACGGAGTAGTTAAAGGCCTTAATGATCCTTTCCTTATGGCAAGGAAAAGAGATTTTGAATCTAAGTTCAGAATGGCTGTTGAACAGAATCCTAAGCTCAGTTCTGAGTTCGGCGGCTTATGGGATAAAATAGCAGACATCAGAACAGAAATGAGAAAATTTGCCAGCGAAGTAAGCGGATATAATCTTAAAACATATCTTGCTTCAGATTATTTTGAAATAGCTAAGGATCTTATTACATACGCAAACGAAATGAAAATGCCAGAACAGCATCGTTTACCTGAATACCAGGCTGCAATGCTGGATTCAACAGTAAAAAGTATTTTCCCTGCTGAATTTGATAAAGAATATAATGATCTTCTTCTTGCTGAACATGCTGATTATCTTATCAGCAAGCTCGGTAAGGATCATGAATTAGTACAGAAACTTTTTGGCGGCAAATCAGGTAAAGAAGCTGCTCAATACGCACTGCAAAATTCAAAGCTTACCTCAAAAGAAGCTGTTGATAATTTCTTAAAGAATACTCCTGAACAGATCCTCAGTTCAGATGATCCGTTCATTTATTTTATTGTTAATTCTGCCGACAAGCTGAAAAGTTTAAGATCAGAACTGACTGAACTGACAAATTCAGAAGAAGTAATCAACCAGAAACTTGGCAGAGCGCTTTTTGAAGTTTATGGCACTTCAATTCCACCGGATGCAACATTCACATTAAGAATATCTGATGGTTTTGTTAAAGGTTATGAATACAACGGTACACTGGCTCCTTCAAAAGTAACTTTCTATGGTTTATATGACAGATATTATTCATTCAAGGGACAATATCCTTGGAACTTGCCTGAAAGGTGGCAGAATCCTCCTGCAGAGTTTGATCTTGAGACCCCGTATAATTTTATCTCAACAAATGATATTATCGGCGGTAACTCCGGCAGCCCTGTTATTAATAAGAACGCTGAAGTAGTTGGAATTGCATTTGACGGCAACATCGAAAGCTTACCGGGAAACTTTATTTATACAACTGAAAGCAACAGATGTGTTAACGTTGCTTCTGAAGGTATGATGGAGTGTATTCAGGATCTTTATAAAGCAGAAAGATTAAGTGAAGAACTTAAGAATGGTAAGGTTCCTCCACAATTCCAGATTACTACTACTGAAGCTGAACCTAAAGGAAACTAAATTCTTATATCAGAACGTTCTATAAAAGCCGCACTACGCGGCTTTTTTTTTATATATGCTTTGTGTTACATCTTTTTGCCGCTATACTTATATTTGAAACTTAACTCAGGCAAAAACTAAAGGAAGTATATGAAAGCTCATTTCCGTCATATCATCGTTATGATTTTACTAATTTCTTCATCATCTTCTGATCTGGTAATTGGACAACAATATGATACGGTTCAGGCTGGTAAGTTTGACCTGGGTAAAATGTGGACGTTTGATTTCCCTCCTAAAGAATATTTCAAAGAGGAATATGATTTTCTTTTAACGGATGAATGGCTGCTTAAGGCACAAAAGTCCGCCTTAAAATTCGGCGGTGGCTGTTCTGCTTCATTTGTTTCTGAAGACGGACTCATAATGACTAATCATCACTGCGGCAGGGGGGATATTCTGCAGGTTCAGAAAGAAGGGGAAGATCTGCTTAAGAATGGATTCTATGCATCATCATTGGCGAATGAAAGAAGAGTCCCTGGTCTGCATGTCGATCAGCTTTTGCTTATTGAAGATGTTACCGTACAGGTTAAGTCAGCGATTGATTCCGGCACAACCGATGCCGATAAAATTGGTAAGAAACGCCGTAAAATATCGGAGCTGGAGAATTCATATTCTGCGACAACATCACTCATATGTAAAGTAGTTCAGCTTTATAACGGCGGAAAGTATTCACTTTATGGTTATAAAAGATATGAGGATATCCGGCTTGTACTGGCGCCGGAATTCCAGATTGCCTCTACAGGGTGGGACTATGATAATTTTACATACCCGAGGTATGAACTGGATTTTATGTTTTTCAGAGCTTATGATGCGAACGGCAAGCCGCATAAAATAACCAATTACTTCAAATGGAATTTTGACGGACCTTCTGATGATGAGCCGATATTTGTAATCGGTAACCCCGGCAGAACCGGACGGCTTCAAACCATTGCTCAGCTTGAATATCTGAGGGATATTCAGTATCCAATCACAGCTTCATTACTTAGAGATGTTTATAATGCCTATTTCGGATTATTCAAAAAATATCCTGAACGTGAATCCGAACTTCTTAACCATGTAATGGGCGTAGGTAACAGCCGCAAAGTATATGAGGGTATGCTTGCGGGATTGCAGAATCCATATCTCTTCGCAAGGAAGAAAGATTTTGAAGCAAAGCTGAGAGATAAGATTAATTCATCACCTGAGCTGAAGAAAAAGTATTCGGGACTCTGGGAGGAAATTGAATCAATAAGAACAGAGATGAGAGAATATGCGCCTGAACTGGCAGGATATAATATTTCTGCTTATACACACTCTGCCTACTTCACCATTGCCAGAAAAGTAGTAAACGTTTCATCTGCTGATCCTGCTTCCGCTGATTCTGTGGTGGAGTCGTTACTGCCGGAGACTTTTGATGCGGAGCTTCAGAAAGCATTGCTTGCTGCAAATATAAATCATCTCGAAAGAACTCTTGGTAAAGATAATCCTCTTGTACAATCTATTACCGGCAGCAGGCAGGGTAAGGATGCTGTGGATTATGCCCTCAGCAAATCAATCATCTTTAAAAGAGATCAGTTAAAGGAATTATTAGTTAAAGGTAAGAACGCAGTAGAAAATTCAGATGATCCATTCATTCACTTTGTTGTTCAGACGCAGAGCAGACTTCAGGAACTGCAGGATAAAGTTAAACTGCTTAATGCGAAGGAGCAGTTAAATAACCAATTGCTGGGTGAAGCAATTTATGATATCTATGGTTATTCTGTTCCTCCTGATGCCACCGGTACTCTGAGAATTTCTGATGGAATGATCAAAGGCTATGAGTATAACGGTACAGTTGCCCCTGCAAAGACAACTTACTATGGGATGTATGACCGTTATTTCTCTTTTGACAAAAAGTATCCCTGGGGTTTACCTGAAAGATGGCAGAAAAAACCTGAAGATCTTAATCTGGAATATCCTTTGGATTTTGCTTCCACAAATGATATTGTAGGCGGTAATTCAGGAAGCGCAATTGTTAACAGAAATCTTGAAGTAGTTGGATTAGTATTCGACGGCAATATGGAGAGTCTGCCCGGAGACTTCATCTATAACTCCGATAACAACAGGGCAGTAGCTATTGACTCGAAGGGCTTATATGAAGCAATTAAAGATGTATACAAAGCTGATCGTGTATCTGAAGAACTTCTGAATGGAAAAGGAGTATTCTGAAAGGGAACTACACTTCGGAATAATGAATTTAGAAGCTTTGTAATTCACTTGTTTCAAAAATCAAGATAAGCATAGTATAATCCAAGTTTCATTTTCAAATAAATAGTTGATTGAAATAAATCATTATTGAATTCATAGTATGTTTTACCCGAAGGTAAAATTATGCCGGATGTAAATTCAATCCGGCAGTGTTTATTGATATTATCCATTACATTGAATCCAAAGCCTGTGTGAAGATCAAGCGCATGCAGCCGGTCATAATAATCATTCTTAATAAAGTAACCATCGGTGAGTTCAACAGGGTCAACATATTTCCAGGTGATTAGATTATAACCGATCCCAAAAATAATGTATGGTTTAGTTTTATAATAAGTAAACAGATAAGTTTTAAACTCTATACCGAGTGAATACAGACTTAAATTTTTATCAATAACTGTTCTCAGACTGCTGTTGTCTTTTACTTCTATTATCCCATAACCTCCGGTCAGCTGAATATAATTCTCATAGTTAACATATTTACCTGATGAAAGCTCAATGTTATATATCGTGCTGATATCAGGATTATTGACCAGACTTCCATTTACTCCAAAGCCTATCCAATCATACTCCTCAATGGGAATTTCTTCTCTGTAGATTTGCTTTTTCTGGCGGGATTTTATTCCTGCGGCTTTGTGCGGTGAACAATAAGTTAAAGGATTGGAGGTCATGAAGACAACAGAAATTAAAATAAATATGAAAGGCATCCTGCACATAAGTCACCTCAGCTGCTCACGTTACAGGTTCAAACATTATGCCTTAAAAATATTTAAGAATAATTCTTATTATCGTGATTGAGACAAAGGAGTTGTATACATTCAGATACATTTATGTAGTCTTTCCCGGAATCTTTTAGCCTGGCCCGGGCTTTTTACCTGGCCCAGAGCTTTATCCCAATGCATAGCCCAGCGCTGAAGAGACTGTGTGAAAAACTTAGTGAATCTTTGTGTCTCCGTGACTTTGTGGCAATGCTTTAGAAAACCGCATAAAAACAATAGCCACAAAGACACAATGGCACTAAGAAACACAAAGAAACACAATATTCACACAGCCTTTGAAGCGCTGGGCTAATAGACGTTGGCGAATGTACGTTATAATACAACAATGTGAGAGAACCCGGGGGAGTGTCAATCAATTGATGACAGGGATGCTGGTTAAACCGCTTTTAATTGAATGAGTTGAGCTTTTTTTGTTGTGCAGTATTTCTAAAGTGAATGGTTTATCACAATGAATCTTTATATCAAATCCATTATTATTTGGCAAAGCAATAATATCTACTTTCTGTCCTGCAAGATTTAATCTCTTGATACCATGTTTATCCGTCCTGTTAATTCTCCACGTTATTTTATTTTCATAACCTGATATCTGCATACCAAGAACATTTTCAATTAATAAAGCGATAGGTCCTAATCCGCTCCATCCTACAAAATCCTGGCGCGAGTAGAAGGTGCTGTCCCACCTTGTCGCAGGCTGAGGATATTCCGGTGAATAACATTCCCATATAGTATGGTATCCGTCATGATATCTTTCCTCAAACGCGATCTTGTCTTCCTCAGGCACAAATGTTTTGTATATATCCGACATATTCTCTATCTGCTTTAATGCAATGGTGTCAGCCAGTTCCTGGTATCCATATTTTTCCAATCCTTTAATAACCATATAATTCGTTGGTGCCCATACTCCGCCTCTCCAGTAAAATCCTGCCGCATTATATTCCGGCTCGTCTGCAGCGAGTGCGGGAACAGGATTAGGGCGCCAGAATTCTTTTGGGTCCTTAAGATGCTTTACAAGATTATTCGTTTGAATGGAATCGCTTACCTCTGCAAGGATTGTCCAGAACGCTCCTATGTGTTTTGTTACTTCAGGTGTGCCGTCTGGTGTTACATCAAAGTAAAAGCCATTCTCCTTATTATAACAGAACTTATTTATACTTTCTCTGATGCTGTTGTATTCAGTAAGGAATTCTGAACCGATATCTTTCTTATTGATCACTTTTGCCATTTCACTTATACACTTTGCCGCAAGCGCCTGCTGGGCCGACATATCTATCCACCCCGACATTTCCACATTATGCCGCGGCGTATTATCCATTCCGCTGCCGAGCGGAGTATTATAATAAAGATGAGGATGATATTTACTTGCGCAGTTATTATCTATCCATCTATAATACTTAATTAAATTCGGCAGCACTCTGTTTAAACGTGAAGTATCGCCCGTTAAGTAATAATACCTTAATTCCATCCATGCAAACAGCGGAGGATTTATCATCGGCTCTTCAGGTGTAACCTCGTTGGCCGGCTTGCCGTTACTTTCCCAGTACACCCTTTGAATATAACCGTCATCACGCTGCTTATTATAGAAGTTATCCAGGGATGCCATTACAGGGAACAGATCAGCCGCATACATTGCAAATGCAACAATGAAGTTCGTATCCCATTGATAGATCAGTTCATTAAAACCTTCATCCATGTAACTGTCGGCAAATCCATTCTCAGGTGTACCTGCTGAAACTTTATTCCATGCCATCTGCCAGGCAGCATAATATAAATCCACATAATCAGGATTCTCTTCCAGGACCGGCTCAGGAACTTTGTCCTTTGGAAATGGTTCTTCTCTCTTTTTTCTTTTAGGGGTGGTGGGTGTGCCGGCTTTAATAATGGAATTGAAACTGCTGCCGCCGTCGTAGATCTTATTCGGATTCGAGGGATCGGGGATCCATTTACCATCTGCTACAATTTTGTAGTAATACCAGGCAGGTGCAAGTTTAAGTTTAAGCTGCCAATTACCATTGCCTTCAGAGTTGAATTTATGAACATCCGGATTCCAGCTGTTAAAACTTCCTGCTACAGAAACAGAATTTGCGGAGGGATCATTATACCTGAAGACGAATTCAACAGAATCGGTCTGTGAATAACAAAAGCTGCTGATAACGATCAGGAAAATAAATCCCGATCTACATATCGTCATACTTCTCAGGAATAACAATTGCAAGAATAATATAAACAAGTATCCCCGGAAAGGCCGCGCTGAATATCGATATAAGAACGTAAGCTATTCTTACTATTGTAGGATCCCAGTTCAGCCATTCGGCAATACCGCCGCACACACCGGCAATCATCCGTTCAGTTCTTGATCTTCTTAATTGTTTCATATTCACCCTCATTTATAACTGTTAAAAATGTAATGCTAACCAGATTGTTTTATTTACAGGGTCTGTACGCTTTACACGATGCCTTTTATGAGCAGGGATCAAAATATAATCTCCCGGCAAAAGATTATAATCAGTATCGTCACCTTCAAATGTAAGGCAAGCAGATCCTGTCAAAAGTATTACCCACTCCTCTTTTTCCTGATCATACCATTCACCCGGCGGCGTCGATTGTCCCGATGAAATTATCCGCTCAATCTTTAATCCCGGTCTGGTGACCAGCTCTTCGAATATTTCCGCATCAAATACGCCGGGAACATTATTGTAAAAATTCAATACTTCCAATGCTTCTCCATATCATCAGGTATAAGAGAAAACAAGTATGCATCATTCGGAACGTCGTGTAACAATATTCTGTTCCTTAATATACCTTCAGGATGTGCCCCGATCTTTTCTGCAACTCTTTTACTTGCTGTATTACCGGTAGCCATCAGTATCTCAATCCGGTTAAGTTTCAGATGTTCAAAACCGAAGCAGGCGCCCAGTTTTGCGGCTTTAGTTGCATAGCCTTTATTTGCATCTGCGGATCTTATCCAGTAGCCAAGATTACCCAATTTATTACTGTAATCTATTTGATTCAAACCGCATCCGCCGATAAACCGGTTAGTGTTCTTTTCAACAACAGCAAAGTTAAATTCCCTTGCGTTAAACCATGCATCAGCCTGAAAGTTAAACCAGTCGATAGTTTCCCGCTTTGAATATTCCGGGTGGCACCAGGGGAGCCATTTAGAGACTTCCTCTATGGATTCCCTTACCGCCTCATAGAGAGGATCAATATCAGAATAATCAAATTTTCTGATTATAATGCTGTTATCAGAAAGCTGTTCCGGCATCATATTCTTTTCATAAAATGTTACCAAAAAATAAGGAATAATTTTATGGAATGGAATTGCAGAGAAAAAGCGGGGGGAGCTGAAGCCAGACCTCCGGGGTTTTCTTCAACCCCGGAGGTCTTTCCGAAATTTTTTCTTTGTGCATCTTAGTGCCTTTGTGTCTGCCATAGGCATGCCTTCGGCATTTGTGGCTATGTTTTTATGCAGTCTTCTAAAGCATTGCCACAAAGACACGAAGACACAAAGATTCACTAAGTAATTTTCACACAGACTCTAAAGCGCCGGGGTGGGTATGCTGAGACCCAACCGCATATTAACTCCCTTAAAACTGCCTATCGTTCGATCGCACTCAATTTTTTTCGCTGCGGATTATTATAAAAACAATAATGACTTTCTCATTTATTTTTATAATATTACGGAAGAATTTAAGAAATTAACCAAAATGCCGGAAAATTTACGTTTAAATAGGTTATTAAGTCAGTATGCATCCTGCAAGCTCACAAAGGAAGAGCTGAGGAAGGATATTGAAAGCGGCGCAGTGGGATTCGTATCCGGCATTGTGGGTCCTTTTGTCTGCAGGTATTGGAATGGCAGACAGCTCATCACCGACAGGGCCTTATTTTACAGGAAATCCTTGTCTCCCGCATCGGTTGAGGGAAGAAGAAATTTTGCCGCTAAAGTAAGATTTGCCAAATTTCTTATGGATAATAAAGATATAAAGGAGATATGGACAAAAGCGGATATCGCGGGAACCCGTACCTGGAACAGAATAATAAAGCATAATGATGTAAAAGGGGATTATCCCACTGCAAAGAATATGATTACTCCTGATAATGGGGATTTCAGGATTGATAATATCTGTACAATGAATAAAGACCTGAGTATAAAAATCAATTATGTACCGGAAGCCGGCGATAACTTACTGATAGTGGTTGTTCCCTTTGATCCCCTAAACAATGCTGATCCTGCTTTTGAAATGCTGCGGATAGACGGATATTTTCTTAGTGATTCACATTCGGCAGTAATCAGGAAATACAGAAAGTATATAATCTATTCGGCGGTTGTTCGTCCCAATGGTGAATGTTCAGCAACCGCAGCCGCTGAAGGAAGCATCGAAGAAGAGTATTGTGAAGAATATATATTATTATTTCCTGTTGTATGCTGCTCAGAAGCAGTACAAAAAGCACATAGAAAAACTTTTTATGTCCTGCGTTTATGAACTTCCTTCAGCTGCGCGGAATAATTTACATTAACGCAAACTTTACAACCCTGGGGTTAACGGCCTTTTCAAAATCCTTGTATGAAAGCTGAATCAGCTCTGTATGAGAGCCTGCGTTAAAGGCTATATTCTCATCCTCGGCAAGTGCTTTTGCGGCATATACATCCATTCCGTACAGATTTCCAAAAGGCGGCATAGCGCCCAGCTCGCAGTCGGGGAAAAGATCCTTAAATTCCTTTTCGCTGGCAATTTCAATATAGTCCGCTCCCGTAGTATCCCTTAAGAGATCTATATCCACACGATAATTTGCAGGCAGTACTGCCATTGCTAACTTTCCGTCAACCTTTATAATAACAGTTTTCGCTATGTTCTTTCCTGATATATGAGCTGATGCGGCAATTTCCTGTGCAGTATAGGCAGGGGAGTGTTTTACAGAGACATATTTAATTTTGTTTTGATTAAGGAAGTCCTTTAATTTCTTAACCGGCATGGTATCCTCCGCTTTTATTGAATTTAATCTAATTAATGGGGTCTAGAAATACAATATAATTATTGGATGAGGGACATTTTGAATTTGCTAAATTTTGGGTAAATTGCGGCTCAACTTATAATCATCAATGGAGAAATAATATGTTCAGAAAATTCTTTGCCGCTGTTCTTATGGTAGTATTTTTATTCACAGCTTCCACACCATTTTATGCACAGGATAAACAGGTTAAAAAAGACACTAAAGTAACAACAGTAAAGAAAACTGAAAAAGTTACTGATAAAAAAGAAATGTCATGCTGCAAGAAAGAAGAAGAAAAGAAAGCAGAAAAGAAATCCTGCTGCGGCGGATCTGAAGAAAAAAGCTGCGAAAGCAAAGACGCAAAATAAATTAGTTCATACATACATTCATACAATCATACAGAAGTATGGTTGTATGGATGTATGATTGTATGGATGTTAGAACGGTGTTTCATAAAATTCATACAGCAATGTATCTAAAGTCCAGTCAACAAACTCTCAAACAAGTCCGACACCGGGCTCGGCAATGATTTTCCCAGTATTATATTTCCACATACATCAAAATAGCTTTCTTTCTTACACTTCAGCACCTTAAAAGAAATTCGACTGCCCGCCGAGGTGGGCTAAAAAATTATCCGGAGTGGAGCGTTAAAAGATAAATGCTGTTTGAGTTCCGCCTCCCCGCTGTTTTTTGTTGTAATAGGCGGAACGAGTTCATTGAAATGAAGGATAATTTTAGAATTTCTTTTTAAGTACATGTTTCTGGCATAGCCATGCCTCACGGCATTTTGGTTCTTTTCTTACGCTAAGAAAAGAACATGAAAGAAATCCTTGTGAATAAAATGAAAAAAAGTAATTTAAATAAGATTAGTTGAAGTCCACCGGTATTCTAACAAGTGAAAAAAGAATCATGAGCAAAGTATTCGTCAACATTGGACTAAGCCTCGATGGCTACATGGCTCCGCAAGGGATGACCATGGGCAAGCCCGGGTACAAATGTTCTGGTCCAGAAAGCTTTCGGGATTAGCCGCAGGGTCGTTTATTTTAAAAAACCTTATATTTAATCAACAGTACTTTAAGCGGAAATTATGAAAAGATCAGATATTAAAGAATTCCCGGAATACTTTGAATACTATATTAAATTGGTTGAGGATATTGAACTTGCCGATGCCTTTGATAAAAGTTTGAATCAAATCGATGATTTAGACATCGCACAGCTAAAGCGAATTGGCCTTACGGTTTATGCAGAAGGAAAATGGACAGTCAATAAAATAATCCAACATTTAACCGATTGGGAACGCATTTGGTGCTATCGAACGCTTGTTTTTGCACGTAATGAAGGAACCATACCTGAAGGACTTGAACAGGAAATTATGGCAGATAATTCAAACGCTGATGAATTATCTATAGAACAATTAATTGCTGAACTTCGAGTAGTTCGAATTGCAACAAAGGCAATGTTTGACTCATACAACCGCCAAATATTGGAGATAAACTGTAAATTTTACAAATATGAAATGTCCGTTTTGGCAATGGGATTTAATATCATTGGACATCAACTTCACCATTTCAACGTTATCAAAGAGAGATATTTCCCGTTAGATGTAGATAGACCAATATCCAAACATGCGAAAGGAGAATCATGAGCAAAGTATTCGTGAACATTGGACTTAGTCTCGATGGCTACATGGCACCGGAAGGCATGACCATGGGCAACCCCGGGTACAAAAACTGGGGCGCCAAGTGGGGTGCGCTGATGGGCTGGATATTAAATCAACAATACTTCCGCGAACTACTCAAATTCGGTCCGGGGGGAGAAACGGGTCCCGTCAATGATCTTGTCCGCAGCACCATGGAGCGCATCGGCGCAAACATAATGGGCAGGCGGATGTTCGATCAGGGTGAAGTTGCCTGGCCGGAGGAGGCTCCGTTTCACACACCCGTATACGTTCTAACCCATAATAAACGCGAACCGTGGGTGCGCCCGGGAGGCACAACTTTTTACTTCATCACTGAAGGTCCGGAGCGTGCGCTTGAGCTTGCACGCGAATCCGCGGGCACTCGTGATATACGTATCTCCGGCGGGGCGGATGTAATCCAGCAGTACCTGAATCTGGGTGTAGTCGACGAGTTGGAAATCGCGCTGGCACCAGTGCTGTTCTGCGGCGGGCGGCGTCTCTTTGAAAACATAAGCGAGCCGGGACCACAGTTTCGCATCGACACGGTGCTTGATGGACCGAAGGCCACACACGTGCGCTACGTGAAGGCGGACGTCTGAGGACAAACGGGCTAGCGGATATGACCTCCAAGGTTTTCTTCAACCTTGGAGGTCTTGCGTCTGGCCTGCTGCTGTAGGAACGCGCCATAAAATGTGATATTGCGAAGGATGGGCGCGTTCCGGAATTGGTCGGAAGGCGGAAAGGCAGACACAGATTTCACAGATTAACACAGATATATAAACGGATGTCGGAGGTCGGAAATCAGAAGTCAGAGGTCAGAGGTCTGAGGACAGAAGTCGGAAAGGCAATAGAACACGGATTGCACGGATGGTAACGGATAAGCACGGATATAATTAATATTCAACCAGGAACGAATGCCCTTCGGGCTAGCGGATATGACCTCCAAGGTTTTCTTCAACCTTGGAGGTCTTGCGTTCCGGCTGCTGTAGGAACGCGCCATAAAATGTGATATTGCGAAGGATGGGCGCGTTCCGGAATTGGTCGGAAGGCGGATGTCTGAAAGGCAGACACAGATTTCACAGATTAACACAGATATACAAACGGATGTCGGAAGTCGGAAAGGCAATAGAACACGGATTGCCCCGCCACCAGAAAATTATTCTTTGGCGGGGGATGGTAACGGATAAGCACGGATATAATTAATATTCTATAATAAATACAAAACCAGGAAGGGAGCGGATATGACCTCCAAGGTTTTCTTCAACCTTGGAGGTCTTGCGTTTTTCCGGCTGCTGTAGGAACGCGACATTAAAATGGAGGGCGGAGGTCGGAGGTCAGAGGTCGGATAATCGGAAGGCGGGGCTAAATAAATCCGCGTTGATCCGTTTGATCCGCGCAATCCGCGTTCTATTCCGAGATCCGCGTTCTATTCCGAGATCCGCGTTCTATTAACTTTAAGGAGGCATATGACTGCAAACAAAAAAACTATTGAAAAATATATTGATGGATTTAATAAATCCGATCACGGACAAATACTCTCCTGCCTCACCGACGATGTCGTCTGGGAAATGCCCGGAATATTTCATCTCAACGGCAAAGAGGCTTTCGACAATGAAATAGAAAATCCCGCATTTGAAGGAAAACCCATTGTAGTAATTACAAGGATGACTGAAGAAAATGATGTGGTTGTCGCTGAAGGGAGTGTCCGCGGAAAACGAAAAGGCGGCGAAGAATTCAACGCTGTCTTTTGTGATGTCTTCGAAATGGAGAAAACCAAAATTAAACGGCTGATTGGTTACATTGCAATGGTAACTCAACCTTAGCGAAAGCCTGGTGCAACTACATCTCTTAAGAAGTCTGAAAGACTTCAATTTCATAGCCCAGTGTTGATGGCATAAGCCATCAACGCTGGGTAATAAATCACCCCACCCAGTACCTTAACTCTGAAGGAGTTAGATAAGAAAATGAGGCAATTATAAATATATATTCGGTTTCACCTTTTCTTGTCGTTATTGACATTCCATTCCTGTTTTCTTAAGTTGATGCTGCCTGAAGGGGTACAAATCTCTGGCAAAAAATACAATAGCGGCAGGTGTTTGAATGCAAAAAGCACATGTATGATTATATCCTTTTTATGCCTAATCTATTCGTGCAGAAATAACAGAAAAGATATATTAGAAACTAACGCTCATACTCACGTAGAATTAGAAAGTTCAAATAATCAATATACTACGAGTGATCCTATCGAGTTTGGGATGGGCGGAATGGGAATGAGTTATTCTATTCTGTATAAAAATTTGAAACCGATTGATACAATTGATGCCTGTTTCCACTATGAATTGGCTGGAAATGATTCCATTGTTTATCTGTCTGTTAAAATTTGGTATGATAGTTCTGAAGGAATATGTGGTAATATTAAAGAATATGTTTTACTGACCGGGAATAAAAAGACGGTTCTAAAGAATAATCTGCCTTATCTGGATGACTACTTTTCATCACCGATACTATTTAATAATCAATTGTATTATTGGGGTATAAAGAAGCTGGAAATAGAGTCCGGTAAGGAGAAATTGTATGCAATGAGATATGACTTTAAGAAAAAATATCTGGATTCAATATATTTGAAGGACTATACCCAGGAAGGTACAGATGATATGACATGGTATTCAGTTATGTTGAATGAAGAAAATGAAATTGTATTTAAGTTATTTAACAGCGAGCAATGGTATATTGATATCAAAAATTTCAAGATTAAAAATAAAATTAGCCTGTAATCTGTAAGAATATTTGCCTTACTGCTAATCTGATTCTGTTCCGGGGTTGCTGAAATAACAGCAGAATCGTTAGGAAAATAAAAATAAGCTATATTTATGAGGCATGTTTTAGTACTTTTTCTATTATCAGCGATATGCTTTTCACAAGAGAAGTATATTGAATTTGAAGAAAATTAAATGATAAATACTAAGGTGCATTAAAACTCTTCGGGGTGTTTAATAAGTTCAACATATACAAAAAAATATAAGCAATGAATAAGTTAATATTCTTACTTCTTGGAACATTACAATTTGAAATTTATCCTCAGGGAACTTTTCCTCAAATTCCTCCAAATGTTGTGGAAGTAAAATCATTCGGCTACTGGCAAAACAAAAATGAAGATGAAGAAGGGAACTACCGATTAGTAGTTTTTAGAGAAGGGTATGAACACATCAAGAATTTTGCTTTTATTGAATCAATTAAATCAGATTCTGGAGAATCAAAAGTGGTTGAGTCGTTTGCGATAAATGAAATAAATGAACCAGCAGTTTTTGTTATTTCGGAAACCGAATACTACAGAAAGGAAAATAAAGATTATATTAAGTTTTATCTTATCTATACATATTCATTAAATGAAAATCACGAATTGGAACTTCAACTAAGTCCAAATGCTTATAAAGTAATAAACTTTAAATAAGTGCAAATACTTATAAAGATTTACATGAAAAAATCAGCAGTATATTAACTTTGTGGATAGATACCAGTAGTCTGTTTAAGGTTTTCTATAAAACAGATCTATTTATTTATTGGCAATTTTAGTCTTGCGGCATTCTTGTTCTGAGCCGCCGGGTAAAATGCGGTATTGAATTTCCAAACTGATATTCCAATCTCAAAAATCCTAATTGGTATTAATTTATTGACATTCCTTTTCACATTTATTAAGTTGATGCTGCCCGAAGGAGATACTGATCTCAGGCCATATTAATAATCCTTGTTAATAAAGAACAGAATTCCTGCAGCCGCAATTATGGCAAGAAATTATTTACGGTTATGGATGTTAAACAACTAATACTTTCCGGCATAAAACTAGTAATAGTAGTCTACCTCTTTAATGTATTTGGATTTTTAATTAAAGCATCCGGCTACAGTAAAGATTATTCTTTTGGTGAAGCTTTTTCACCGGTTAAAATGGCAGAGGGAATATTATCCGGTAACAAAATCACTTTGATTTTTACAATTGCAGGAATACTCTTTTTCATTTTATTTAAGTATTGGAGAACTACCAAAGTTGATTACTGGAGAGGCGGGAAAGGTCATTTCCCACCTTCCTGACTTATAAATGTTTACTGACATCTAAACTAATTATAAATGTTATATGGTTATTGAATGATTCTTCGCTTTGGATGGATACAAAAATACTTCTAAGCAGCAATATCAATGAAAATATTAAAAGCAGATTATAGTGATTTAAAGAATATTTCTACACTTGCTGTTCAGGTGTGGCTTGATACATATGCTGCAGAAGGAATTCGAACAACATTTTCTGATTATATTTGGGAGGAATTAACTACCAAAAACTTCCAACACAGATTTAATAATAGGGACAGAGAATATTATAAAGTGGTAAAAGATGATCACTTAATTGGATTCTTTGAATTGAATTATAACAGCCCGTATGGAACCGACAAAAAGTTAAACCTGGAGGTTGAAAAATTGTATATTCAGCAAAACTTTTGCGGGAAAGGCATTGGCAGTAAAATAATTGATTTTATAAATTCTTTATGCAGCTCCAGAAATATCTGTTCTTTCTGGTTGTCAGTATATGAAAATAATGAAAGAGCAATAATGTTCTATAAAAAAGTTAATTTTGTTGAAATCGGGGAAATTTATTTTGAATTAGGAGCAGAAAAACATCGTAATCTGGTATTGAAGCGAATAGTTATATAAGCTGCAATTTTCCAGGACGGAAGATTCTTCGTCCCGGGAATCACTCAGGACAGATCCATCGCCCGAAGCCCGGAGGAAGATACGTTCATACATACAATCATACAGTATGTCTGTATGGATGTATGTTTGTATGAGGCTTATGATCCAACCTGACAAGCTCAAATCCTAATCTACCCCACAAAAGAAATCATTTCGCATTTGTTAAAATTTATTGACATTCCATTCCTGTTTTCTTAAGTTGATGCTGCCTGAAGGGGTGTCTTATCTCAGGAAATAAAAAAAATAGTAATGAATGAACTTGAAGATACCATCAACAGTGTTTTAGTATAATACAAAAACTGAAGTTATTATGAGAGGATTACAAAATGGTTCTTTATCTGGCCACATTTCTTTCAGGACAATATTCCAGGAGTGCGACAGATTTTCAGAATATTAGAAGTAATACGACATACGCATTTTGTGTATTCCCATCGGACAATTATGCTCTTAATGATACACATATACCTAAGAATTCTGTTCAGCGAAAAAACTTGCAATTAAAACTACACAAAATTATTAACCTGGATCTGCAAACTGTATTACTGCTTCTGAGCTACTGCTTAGTCGCGGGTTTGTTAGCTGGCTAAGAAAAAAAATCAAAATGAATAAGGAATTTGTAAATATTGTCAAAAAAAATGTCGATAATTGTTTTAGTTTTATTCATAAGATTGAAAATGATAATGAGTATGATATTCAATCATCAGCTGCCTCATTAAATCATAGCAAGGCTAAAACATATATAGAAGATGGGAGCTTTTGTTTAGCTTTTTATACAAATGGTCTTTTAAATCAGATAGAAAGGAATTCACTTTTAGATTCCAAGGTTAATTTCATTATTAAAAATCAATATCACAGCCTTGTTTTTGATATCAAGTCTTTTTCTCACATAACTACATTATTAATGAATGAACCTAATAGATTTAATTGCAAAATTAGAAAATATTACAATCCAGAGATTCAGAATACTGGAGAAAGGTATTATCGAATAATCATACCGACAAAAATTCAGCAAAGACCCGGAGGCATATTTCAAAGTGATTCAGTTACAATTGCTTCTACTACTCATTCAAAAGGATTAATTACAATTAAGTATTTGCACTTATTATTTCATCTTTACGCTTATAATATCAAGGAAAAAGATAGTAATTATCTTATCATTGATACTATAAAAGAGATGGAGTTTTCTGAATTCAAAAAGAATGTTGAAAACATTTTATTAGCCTACTCATTTATTACCGGTTACTTCCCCAGGGATAGAAGATATATTTTATCTTCAGATGATAGCCATTTTGAAAATATTTATGGAATTATGTTTGAGACAGTCGCAAAAAGTTTTGAATCAAGTTATAGTGTATTCCCGACAAGCGATTTACGAATATATTTTAATCTTCCACAAAACATTTATTTCCCGCAAAAGTATTTCAACAAATTATGCTCAATTCTTTTAACTCATCAAGAACTTAATAGAGTATTATTTCTAATTGTGGAAGGACATACACTTAGTATTGAATTACGAGCATCAATATATACCGTTGCTCTTGAAACATTAACAAACATTATTAGTGCAGAAAATGATTCCAAGTTATTACCAATATCTAACAAGACAATCAGTAAAAATATGATCAAGGATTTAATCAGTGTATTAGAAAAATATAAAGATCAATTTAATCAAAATGGAAAAGATACTTTACTAAGAAAAATATCTGTTATTAATTCTCCAACGAATAAGCAAAAATTAATAAAACCATTTGAACTATTAAACTTAAAACTTAAAGATAAAGAAGTTGATGCCATTAATAAACGAAATGACTTCCTGCATGGTAGAAGTCCATACAATTATGAAGATGAGGAAAGTGAATTTAAGTTGCAACAATTGGCTTTGACTTTACTTTATTGTGTTACAATCCTTGTTTTAAAGTATGTTGGATATAGTGGATATGTTATGTATTATCCTTCAATTAATGAATTCAAAAATAAAAAAGAGATTTCTGATTTCATATTAAAGATTATATAGAGCTAAAGTAAATATGGTTGTAATAATTATAGTAGGTTGTTTCTGACTTGATCAACTCCCAATCCTCGTATATAATAACAACACCTTATTTTCAAATAAAGTGGCTGCCAGCGAAGTGTTCTATGATAAATAAATGAGTCTCTTATTTCCTCCCCCTCCGTAGAGGACAAAGGTGAGGGCCTTCCTGATCCAACCCTGATCACCCAACGAAATCTCCTAAAATAAAATCGAAATTAAAAAAACGCATATGTTAAAATTTATTGACATTCCATTCCTGTTTTCTTAAGTTGATGCTGCCTGAAGGGGACAATTAATTCAGGCAATAACAAATTTTCAGTTTATTGGGGATGTTGACATGATTCTCCATCTGACTTCACTACTTTTCGAACTCCAACCAGGATTACAACAGGGCTATAGCCCTTTAAGAATAAGACGAGATATATTCTTTGGTTTTATAATGACAGTCCAGGAATTGTTAGCGCCAAAATCTTTACAAACAATAATGATCCACAAACATGTTAGTAGATGGGGATTTGGGAGTAAAGAGTCCGCTGGATTGATTAAAATTATGCTGTAGTAGGACACATTATAATAACAATTGATTAAAATCTGATCATTCAAAAATTTTTGGAAATAGAAGAAGAAAGAGTAATTTCCCAGAAAAGCAAAAATAAACTTATGATATTATTATGCATCAAAGTGCTTTGAGGTGCTATAATAAGATTAACATTTACAAAATATAATACAGTATAAGTAATAGTTAGCTGGTATAATCATTCCCTTTATTTTGGGATAATAAATGAAAGAAAATGAAAAATTAGAAACAGTGAAAGATTATGAAATTGTTTTAGGTTCATCGTTTTATGACGGATTAACTCCCGGAGCTGACCAATACCTAAAAAACACTGTTAAAGAATATGCAGAAAAAATTGTTGCAGAAGCATCTAATATAGAAAAACTTGACCATGTTGGTGATGGATCGCCTGAGATAACGGCTGCTCATGTTGAAGAAGCAAAGCATTTATCCTTAAGACGATTAAGAAAGAAGGCACGTTCCACAAAGTGGGTTGCTGTTTTACGTTTAAGCCAATTTTTACTATCAGTATTAATAGGAATTGGTGCTTCAAATTTTAAAGAGATATGGGGTGCAATGCTTTGTTTAATCTCCGTATTTATTGCATCCATAGTTGTTTTTATTGAACGTGAATTAACAAGAGAGTTATAGGAGAAAAAATGGAATTTGATGCAAAGTTCACCGATGAAGCTATAAGACTATTGGGAGAAGAATCCAATTACTTGATTGAGCAATTTAGAAGTGATTGTATAAAAGAAGCATTAACTTCACGTGGTGAACCAATTGAGGTTACAGCTTCAGATGTAAAAAAGGTACGTAAAAGGTTTGTAATGCATTTCCCAATGATTGAATATAAATCTAATATAGATATGCTTTTAAGAATTTATTTCTTCTTTGGTATAATAATTAGTGTAGGTGGTTTAGCATACCCCTATATTGAAGTTTATTTTAAACAAGTTAATGAAATAAGCAAAACATCTTTTCTTGTTGCTATTTCTGGTTTATTATTATCTGTTATGTCAGGAATAATTAGATATTATTTAAAATATACAAGGGATGTTAAATTAAAAAGATTTTTAGAAAGAGAAGACTATTTATCAAAAAAAGAAAAAGAATGGTAAGTAACCAGCTAACAAGCTGCTGAAACCGACAGCGTAATTGCACTCGGCGTTTGAGTAATTTTAATGGTAGTCGTTCCGTTTCGGCAGTCTTGTTCAAGGTAATCGTTTTATGAATGAAAGTTCTGGTAATAAACATTAAGAAATAATTCGGCATTGCTATTCTGGACCGCGGCTTAGCAGCAACTCCGTTAGGTGCTTAAAAATATCAAGAAAAATAATTATGTATGTTATCTGAAGTTACATCTGCGTTATCAAGTCTAAAGATAGCAGCTGAAATAATTAAAGGTTTTAACTCACTTAAGTTAGAAGCTGCTATAAAAGAGAAAATAGTGGAATTATTAAATATTATTATTTCACTTCAGCATTCTATGTTTTCATATCAATCTGAGTATGAAAAAATATTATCACAAAAAATAAATATGGAAAAAGAACTTTCTGAACTAAAAGAGTGGCGTCATACAAAGAATAAATACATTCTTAAAGAAGTATCACCTGATGTTCTTGCTTATATACATAAAAAGCAAAAAGATTCTGTAAGTGAAAAACATTGGCTTTGTGCAAATTGTTTTGATACTCGAAAAACAGAATCAATATACCAGATTAAACAACGTGGTAACTATCAAAGTATATATTATTGTCCAAATTGTAAAAACGAAATTCTTATACTTAATCCAGATTATAAACCTATTGAAAAAAGTAAAAGAGTAAGTTCTAGGAAAAACTTTGTTACAGATTGGAAACATTAAGGCAGCACCTAACAAGGCGCATTAAACCGAGAGCGAGCTCGCACTCGGCAATAGAGACATTTTAGTATTAGGTACTCGTTTAGTATTGTTCTATATAGTTCTTCGAAATAAGCTAGTTCTGGTTATAAACATTAATAAATAAAACTAAATCCTTGATCTAGGCTGGGGCTATGCGCGGGGTCGTTAGTTGCTTAGTCATTAAAAAAGAATGTATAGGTTTATTCATGGATAATTCAAATACAATCTTCAATATTATCAATATTTTTGCTATTCTATTAAGCCCTGTTATTGCTGTCTGCATTACTCTTTGGTATCAAAATTATAAAGCAAAACAAAAAGAAAAAATTAATTTATTTCTTACATTAATGGCTAACAGAAAAACCTTTCCTCGTCCTTATTCTGTTGTAAATAATCTGAATACAATAGATCTTGTATTCCAAAAACATACATCTGTGTTAATCTTATGGCATCAATATTATGATAGCCTACACCAAAAAGCCGAAAATGTTGATTGGGAGAAACAAAATCATTTATATCTTGATATGTTGACAGAAATGGCTCGAATACTTGGTTACAAGAATTTGAAACAGACAGAAATCGATAAGTTTTATACTCCAATCTCTTTTGATAAACAGATTGAAATATCCCAAGAATTACAGCATGAACTTTTACGAGTTTTGAAGGGAACTTCACGTTTTTTAGTGTTTCCCAACGAATGTCAAGATAAAACTTCAGAGCTTAAAGACCAAAATCTTGTTCAAAAAAAATTATAAAATTTAGCTTGCATAAAGTCTAAATTCGCAACTAAAATGCTGCTCAATCTGACTACGAGCCCTCCGTTCGCGTATATTGGGAAGAATATGATTGAATTTATCAATGAAAATACGGGATTAATTAGTCTGCTTTTTTCTGCAACTGTTGCAATATCAACTGTTGTATATGCTTTTCTTACATGGAAACTAGTATCAGAAACCAGAAAAGTAAGAAAAGTACAAACTGAACCGGAACTATCAGTCTATATTATGCCCAACGAAGAATCGATTCAATTTGTTGATATTTTTTTTGAGAATATTGGTATGGCTCCAGCGTATAATGCAAAATTCAAAGTAATTTCTGGAGATGATGTTTTTAACAAACCCAAATTATCTGAAGTAGGTTTGTTCATTAAAGGTCTAAGGTATTTTGCGCCAAAACAAAAAATAAAATTATTTCTTGGAAGTTTTCCGCAGTACTTGCAGAACAATAACAAGGTCCCAATTGAAGTATTAGCAACTTATGAAAATGTAGCTGGTGAAATAAGATATTCACATTTTTTTCTAGACTTAGAAGAATATCTAAATATTACGAGACTTGGAGAACCTTCTTTGAAAACAATAGCTAATAGTATTAAAAAACTTCAAGAGGATTTTCATTGGATATTAACAGGTTCAAGAAAGCTTAAAGTTGATACTTTTGATAAAGAAGATAGAGAGGAAGCTGAAAGAATCATTGAGGAGAGGTATAATGAAATGAAAGATAAACAAAAACAAGATGTTACTGAACAAAAATAAATCCCTTTATAACGCGTATTTTTACCTGACCTCGAGAACGGTTCGGTAATTTGATGTAATTCCGTAAACATAGTGGTATGTACAACTATAATAAATAGTTATTTCAATGCTGCCAGTTGTTCTCGGCAGCAACTTAACTGCATGACCTAAATGGGAGTAATTATGAGGTTTATACAATGTTATATTAGCTTTTTTATAATTCTCTTTCTTGTCAGTTGCGCATCAACAAGAATAACTTCATTTAAAGATCCTGATTATCAGAACAAAGACTTCAATAGAATTCTTATCGTTGCGAATACCAATGATTTGGAAGATAGACAAAAATTAGAATCTAAAATGGTAGAAGAATTTTCCAACATCGGCATATATGCTCTTGAAAGTATCAGATTATTTCCACCGACAAGTGAATTAACTGACGAAGACAAAGTAGAACTTTTATTAAAAAATAACATTGATGCTTTCATTTCCATTTCAGTTGGGGAAAGTGGAGTAAGTGAAGTTTATGTCCCACAAACAAGTTCAGCAACAAAAACAAAAGGAAATGTAAGCGTTTATGGAAATACTGCTACTTATAAAGAAAAATCGACCACAACATATCAAGGTGGCTACACATTAAATAAACCATGGGCAGAATTTGAAACTAAAGTATACGATGTATCAAATGGTCAAATGGCTTGGATAGCAAGTTCATTTACTGGTGGGAATGCTTATGCAAATAGAACTACAGTTATAAATTCATATTGTGGAAAAACTGTTGACCAACTTTTAAAAGATGATTTAATAGTAAATCAAAAATCCAAATAAATTTCTAAGGAAAAATCAAAATGAATACTTGGCGTAAATTTCTTCTTCAAGACGTTAAGATTTACCAAGCCAGTATTAATTTACAACTTGAATTCAACGTTTTTTTCAAGGCTTCATCAGATGAAGATGTTAAAGGTGCAGCACTCCTTTCTAAGGTTCACATAAATGGAGCAATGGTTTACTTCTCGCCTAATGCTTCCAAAATAGCAAGACCATTAATAGAAAAATACAAGGCTATGCCTTGTTCTATTCCATCATCTACCCGAGATGAAGATGGATATTTGTTGTCTTTTTTAGCTGGAGACCAATTATTCTTTACAGAAAATTTTCCAATAGAAAATAATATGTTTGGTAATATTCAGTTATAAGTTCTGATGAAAAGATCAGTGTGGCAGCCTGTCCCGGTGCTGCATGGATCGCAGGTGGAGCAGCGTTGTTCTTTACCTGGGAGAATACATAAGGATAAGAGAAATGATAAACCTAAAAATTATTTTACCTATTACGATATTTCTGTTTATTCAAACACTGACATATAGTGCAACAATCAAAGGAATTGTAACAGATTCCAGAACAGGAGAACCCTTAACCTTTGCCAATGTATTCATTTTAGATACTCAAATAGGAACCTCAACCAACAGTGATGGATTTTATGTTATAAAAGATTTAAATCCAGGTATGTATTTAATAAGAGCAAGTTATGTCGTATATGGTTCCCACACTGACACTATAAATATAAAAGATCCGGAAGAAGTTATTGAATTAAATATTAAATTAAAATCACCTATCATTGATTTGGACTCAGTATCTGACCCTGAGCTTGAAGCCTACCATCAAAAAATAAAAATGATAAATGAAATTAAACCAGTACTGATAATAAATATTGATACTTTAATTTATTCTGAGAGAATAGTAACGGCTCATCTTTCAATGACAAATAATATTGATGAACCGTTATACTTATTCAAAAATTATCCCTGCTTCACTGTGATAAAGTCATCTATTACAGATAGTAACGCTGAAATAATTAAGAACGAATGGATTATGCCAGATTGTCTTTGTGAAAAAACCTGTCCGGATTCAACAGACCTCATATTAGTTAATCCTGGAGAAACAATAAAATATCCGCCATCAGAATTGCCGGTTGATTTTACTTCAATTCCTAAAGGCCGGTATTCAGTAAAAATAAGTTATGAATTTAAAGAACCTTCAGAGATTAATACATTCTATTGTAATGGCAAATCGGTTATAAACACATTGATAAGAGGTTTAAGGGGGAGTTATATTTCTGATAATATAGTAACCTTTCTCAACAAATAAATATAAAATAAAAATAGTAGATTTGAGATAATACTTTAGAATAGCTCAATGGATAAAAGCAGTTTGTGCAAATGTATTTTTTACTCGTATTATTGAAAATTGAAAAAGTAATGAGAATAGAAAAAATTACGGATAACAAGAAGAAACACCTTGATTTATTGCTGTTGGCAGATGAGCAGGAGGATATGCTCGACAAATATCTGGAAAGCGGCGATATGTTTGCACTTTTCGATGATGATTTGAAAACTGTTTGTGTTGTTGCAGCGATAGACAAAGAAACATGCGAATTGAAAAACATAGCTACATATAAAAAATATCAGGGTAAAGGATATGCTAAGACTTTAATAAAGTATGTCTCAGATTATTACAGAAACAGTTTTAAAATAATGCTTGTCGGAACAGGTGATATTCCGAAGATATTGTCATTTTATGAAAACTGCGGATTTCAAAAATCTCATATTATCAGAAATTATTTTACCGATAATTACGACCACCCGATGTTTGAAGACGGAATACAACTTATGGACATGGTTTATCTGAAGAAAAAGTTATAATTTCCTGCTGCTTATAAAAACAATATTATTCTACTCATAAGGAGTTTTTACAAAATGGATATTCCACGGATCTTTAATATTACTGAAAATGCTCACCGCATACATAATCCGTTCACACCTGAAAAGCTGGCTGCTCTTGGCGCGGCGCTGCGACTGGAACCGGGGGACCGGGTATTGGATCTTGGCAGCGGTTCGGGGGAAATGCTATGCACCTGGGCACGCGATTACGGCATCACCGGCACCGGCGTCGATATGAGTCAGTTGTTCACTGAACAGGCGAAACTCCGTGCTGTGGAACTCGGTGTCGCTGATAAAGTCAAATTCATCCATGGCGATGCTGCCGGTTATGTCTCTGACGAAAAGGTCAGTGTGGCAGCGTGTCTCGGTGCTACATGGATCGCCGATGGAGCCATCGGTACTGTCGATCTTCTGGCGCAGAGTCTTAACACCGGAGGGATCATCCTCATCGGCGAGCCATACTGGCGTCAGATACCGTCCTCTGAAGATGTTGTTAAAGGATGTCACGCCGGCTCAATTTCAGACTTTCTCACGCTTCCGGAACTTATAAAGTCCTTTGATGGCCATGGCTGCGATGTGGTGGAAATGGTTCTGGCTGATCAGGATGGGTGGGACAGATACGAAGCGGCAAAATGGCTCACCATGCGCCAGTGGCTTGAAGCAAATCCAGAAGACGAGATGGTGAAGGAGGTCCGGGCTCAACTGACTTCTGAACCTATGCGATACACCCTTTATTCACGTGAATACCTGGGCTGGGGTGTGTTTGCCCTGATGCCGCGGTGATGAGTATAATCAAAAGTACTTATAGAAATAATTCTGATGTCTATTATTCCAAAGGAGATTGCATACAATGACACCGCAGGAAAAAATAATTGCAAAGGAAAGAGCAATTCTCGACCGCTGGATAACGGGTGATACATTTGGATTCATCGAAGCCGCCGCCGAAGAAATAACATATTTTGATCCTGGTCTTGAAAAACGCTGTACCGGCAAAAAAGAATTTCACGACTGGATCTCCGCATTTAACGGATCATTCAGCATTCCCAGGTATGAACTGCTTGATCCGCAGGTTCAGATGCATGGGGATGTTGGTATTCTTACTCACCATTTTATCGGAATTATGGAGGATGGCAGCAAAGAATGCTGGAATACATCTGAAGTATACAAACTGATTGATGGGGACTGGAAATTAATAAGTTCTCACTGGTCACAAACCAAACCAAGATGATCAGCCAAAAACGGGAAAATCAGTTCAAAAATTATTATAGTTAAATATGATAAAGCGAACAGTCGAAAATACACCAAAGATTTATGCAAGAATAGCCGGTATTCTGTATTTATACATTATTGCAGCAGGAACATTTGCACAACTATTTGTCAGGGCAACACTTATCGTTTCAACAGATGCTGAAGCTACTGCAAACAATATCATTGCCAATGAGACTTTGTTTCGAATTGGTTTTTCAGCTGAACTGTTACATCTCGCATTCGATGTTATAGTCGCAGTAATATTTTTTGTGTTGTTCAAGTCCATAGACAGAACTATTGCTCTCCTTACAGCCTTTATGAGGTTATCTTGTGATATCATTCTTGCAGTCGCGAGTCTCAGCCATTTTCTGGCTCTGAAGGTTCTGGAAAATCCGGATTATCTGAATTCTATACCATCTGACCAATTACACACGATTGTATTGCTGGTAATGAAACTTCACGGGGACGCTTATTCTATTAGTCTGGTGTTTTTCAGTTTTGCTTGTCTTTCTTTGGGATATCTGATAATCATTTCACGATATTTACCAAAGACGATTGGAATATTAATAGCAGGAGCAGGTATATTGTATTTTGTAATTAGTTTCACACACTTTCTCAATCCGGAATTATCAGCAATAATTTCATCACCGCTCTTTGTGCCAATATTTATTGCTGAATTCTCCCTCGCCGTGTGGCTTATAGTAAAAGGAGTGAATATTGAAATGTGGAGAAAGACAACAAATCAATAATAGAAAAGAGTAGTGCATATACAGTTGTTCAAGCTGACTGCTTTTTTCGCATTCGGGCTTTCCTTACAAGTTGATCAAAACGTCAGCCCGATATTTCGCAGGGGGTAAAATTCTTGCAACTCCTGCTTACTGCAAGTCGTTACGTTGCTTAGAAGGAAGGCGAAATATGCAGGAGCTATTATCAATAAGGTTATTAAGGTAAGGAACAGCTTTTCAGCAAATAAAAAATATTGACTGTCTTGTTCCAGGTGATACTGCTTTGATATCACATGGATATGGTGAAAATCAAAAAAATAGGACACAGAAAAATATATAACATTTGGGGGATATATGAATTCAAAAATCCTAATTCTTCTATTATTATCTCTGAATCTAACCGGTAAATTATTTGCCGGCGACCTTTCATTAAGTCTTGGATTAAACCAATCCTGGCTTGTCTATCCGGATTATCCGAAACTTGATTACTATTTTAATTCCGGATTCAGTATTGGTATTAATTATAACCAGCGTATAGTGAATCACTTAAATATGACTATTGGTTTAGAACTATTTAATATTCGTCAGATCAACTATGAATCAATGGAAGAAGCAAAAGTAAATCATGTATATTTATCTGTCCCATTCAGAATGGAATATGAAATGTTTAAAAATCTTTATCCATTTGCGAATATTCAGCCAGGCATTCTTGTAAATACAAGTGCTTCCAAAAATCCATATAATCCACGGGAAATGGAAACTGTTAACGATGAGATGAATTTATTTAATGTGTTCGTTGGCGGAGGTATCAAATATTTCTTTCATGGTAAGAAGTTAAGTACATCCGTCTTGATAAATTATGGTTTATTAAGAATACCTAAAAAAGAAGCAGATGTAAATTGGCAATGGGTTGACTGGCGCGGAAGGGAAATGGTGTTAAACATTGAGTACTATCTTAGCATCTGACGGGCTATTGCGCAGCCAGAAGAATACCGGATATGCCGCTCCTCTGGAGCGGGGAGGGGTGTGGGGTTTTTGCTGTGCTACAAATATATCGCTGCTACGCAGCGAGGACATTTGTTCGATATCATTAAAGAAACCCAATCCGACCCAACAATCCCGGCGGGGTTTCGGTGTTATAAATAGCCTTAACCATGCCTATTCGGCATATGTCGCTGCTCCGCAGTGATGACATATTTAACTCTTTTCTCGTTTTGTGCGAAATGCTCATATCCGACCCCTTCAGGGTCGGGGAACTATTGGGTTTTCGTTAACCCAGGGCGTTGCCCTGGGCTGATATATGTAAGGCTTTCAGCCTTAAGAAAACCTGAAGATGACAATATTGAGGGAGTGTGGGTTTTGCGGTGCTACAAATAGGTCACTGCTACGCATTGCGACGCAGCGAGGACATATCTCAACTATATTCTGATTTTGTGCGACACTTTTGCAATAAATATGTTGTCCGTAAGGGACGGAAACTTAGAAGTTTAATTAGTATTATCTTTGTTAGAAATGAGAAATACTTTAATTTCATGTAGTAGAAATAATTTATCTGCTATGGAAACTAAACAAAAAATATTTTCCGGACTTAAGCTACTAATAACCGTCTACCTTTTTAATGTGTTTGGATTTTTTATTAAAGCAGCCGGTTACAACAAAAAATACTCTCTTTCTGAAGCATTTTCACCCATCAAAATGGCAGATGATATTATTTCCGGTAACAAAATCACTTTGTTATTTACAATATCAGGAGTTCTCTTTTTTACTTTATTCAAATATTGGAGAACTACCAAGGTTGATTACTGGAGAGGCGGCAAAGGCCATTTCCCACCGTCGTGAATAATTTAACAGTGAGGATAAATTATGTTAAAGTCCTTAAAAAGAATTGTTTATTTCGTTGAAGATCCTGAAAAAGCAAAGGAGTGGTATAATCAATTATTGGGTAAGCAGCCGGTATTTGATACTCCATTTGCAAAGATCTATAATATCGGTGACTGCTCTTTATCGCTTGCGAAATCACCCGCCTCATCAAATGAACCATGCGAAAGTATGCACGTGTACTGGGAGGTTGATGATATTGATTCTGTTTTTGAAAAGATGGTTAGTATGGGGGCGCAGGTTAAGAGTCCGGTTAAGCAGGTATTCAACATCAGAATTGCCCAGCTGGTTGATCCGTTTGTAAACGTAATCGGACTTACCGGTGAATTAAAGAATACTGAAAACCGGACGGTTGAAAAGCAGCCCTCTGAAACTGCGCAGACTGTGGCGTTCTGCAGAGCACTCGCTTTCAAAGATAACCGGCAGGAAGTTAAAGGTCCTGATTATTTAGCAGAATTATTTCTGAATGATGACGCTAAAAAGATTCTTCAAAATGAGGATTCAAGGAAATGGGCTAAGGAGAATCTGGTAACGTCTCCTTTGTATAGTTATTTTATCGCCAGAACATCTTTCATTGATTCAATATTTAAGAGCGCCTGTGAAGAGAATATCGCGCAGATTGTCTTTCTCGGTGCGGGGTATGATACAAGAGCTTATCGTTTCAGAGATCAATTGAAAAACGCGGTTGTATTTGAAATGGATATTTGTCCAACCCAGCAGAGAAAAACTGAGATCCTGAAAGCAAATGGGATTGCAATCCCTGATTCTTTAGTATTTATTTCTATAAACTTTAAAACGGATGATATTATTGAATCATTAATTAAAGTAGGGTATGACAGCAGCAAAAAGACTTTATTTATTTGGGAAGGTGTAACATATTATCTTACTAAAGAGGCAGTGGAAAAAACGATAACTCTGATTCAGAAATATTCCTCCAATGGAAGTATTGTTTGTTTTGATTATATGAGTGAAAAGTTGGAGTCCGTAAATCCCGCGGAGCCTTTTAAATTCTGGGCTGCCGGACAGGAGATAGAAGAGTTGCTTTACAAGAATAATATTAAAATAAATGAACACATTGATTCATCAGAAATGACGAGAAGATATCTGACTCTTAAGGATGGAACAATAGCTGAAAATATATTAACATCATTTTGCTTTGTAAAGGGTGTTGTAAAGAGATCCTGAAAATTGTGTAATAGGGTGTTTATTTGTGTTTCTTCGTGCCTTTGTGTCTTAGTGGCTATTGTGTTTTGTGTTTTCTAAAGCATTGCCACAAAGACTCAAAGACACAAAGATTCACTAAGTAATTTCCACACGGACTCCGAAGCCATGGGCCAAATGTCAAACCGAAGATTCTAAAAATGTATATTCGAAGTCGGTATCTTAGGTGATACATAGCCCAGCGCTTCAGCGCTGGGGAATAGAGCGCACCCCTTCTGCAGCGCGGGCTTTAGCCCGCAAAGAAATTACGGGGGGATAAATCCCCAAGAATATTTTTATGATCCGTTTTCCCAGGGCCAAAGAGGCTGTGTGAATATTGTGTTTCTTTGTGCTACATAGTGCCTTGGTGTCTTCGTGGCTATGTTTTATGCAGTTTTCTAAAGCATTGCCACAAAGTCACAGAGACACAAAGATTCACTAAGAATTTTCACACGGTATTTGAAGGCAGGCAATTTAAGGTATTCTCATCGGGACCGAACACTTGTTAATTATTTAGTAATGGAATATTCATATGGAAAAAAATAAGAGTGAAAATAAATCAAGCGAAGCCGGGGCAAGTCCTTTTGCCCAGACGTTCTTTCACGGCACAAAGTCTGACTTAAAAATCGGGGATTCTATCAAACCAGGTCTAAGCTCAAATTACGGACAAAAGAAAAAAGCAATATATATTTATCTGACAGCTACGCTGGATGCTGCAATCTGGGGAGCGGAGCTTGCTTCAGGTGAAGGACGTGAAAGAATATATCTGGTGGAGCCTACAGGTCCCATTGAGGATGATCCCAATTTAACTGATAAAAAGTTTCCGGGTAATCCGACAAAGTCCTACCGCTCAAAACATCCGTTCAGGGTTGTTGGTGAGGTTACGAACTGGCAGGGACACTCACCGGACCAGGTTAAAGCAATGAAAGAGGGATTGGAAAAATTAAAAGAGCAGGGGATTGAGGCAATAGAGGATTGATATTTTGTAGTTAAGGGCAGGATAAACTTGAATGCCACGAAGGCACGAAGGCACGAAGACAGGAAGTATCACAAAGTTAGTTTTCGGACAGCGTTTGGGGCATATATAGCCCAGCGCTTTAGAGGCTGTGTGAATATTGTGTTTCTTTGTGCTTCTTCGTGCCTTTGTGTCTTCGTGGCTATTGTTTTTATGCGTTTTTTAAAGCATTGCCACAAAGTCACAAAGACTCAAAGATTCACTAAGTAATTTTCACACGGCCTCTTCAGCGCTGGGGAAATAGAACGCACCCTACACCGCGGGCTTTAGCCCGCAAATTACGGGGGGATAAATCCCCAAAAATTTTTTTGGGGATCCGTTTTCCCAGGGCTGAAGCCCTGGGCTAGGCTGAAGCTTAGATAAGTTTTTCGATTCCCTGTTCATCTAACCTGAAGACGGTCCATTCATCCATCGGGACGGCTCCCATGCTCTTGTAGAAATCAATTGCGGGGGTGTTCCAGTTAAGGACAGACCATTCGAATCTTCCGCAGTCAAGTTCTTTTGCTATTGCGGCTAAGCGGAGGAATAAGGCCTTTCCTATTCCTAATCCCCTAAGGTCTGGATTCACGAACAGGTCCTCCAGGTAGAGTCCGGGCTTTCCGAGAAATGTTGAAAAGTTAAAGAAGTAGATAGCGATTCCCGCAGGCTTGTTATTATACCAGGCAATCAGCACTTTCGCGTATGGCTGATGACCGAAAAGGTTTTCTCTTAATATTTCTTCATCAGCTGATACTTTATCGGACAGCTTTTCATATTCAGCAAGCTGTTTTATAAATGATAGAATGACCGGTAAGTCACTTTGTGCTGCTTTTGAAATTCTGATATCAGGATTAGCCTGCATGTATACCTCTACGATGAATGTTCAGGTTTTGTACAATGTATAACTATAAGATTGTTTTCTTTATCCCGTGTGAAAAAGAAGTAATCATTTCCGCCGTCTTCTATTCTGTATTTCTTATGCAGCACTTCAGGACTGTCAGGGAAATCGCGTCTTGCAAAGTTAGCATTAATTATTTTAAGTGACTTAAAATATCCGGTAAGGTGTTTTTTGTTATAAGCGAAAGAATCTTTTATGATAAATCTTCTTCCGGGGAATTCTGGTATGTAGTTTTCAGATGTAAGGTAATCTACCGAGTTGTTTATATATTTCATCGAGTACATCTCCGAAACTTCAGCGGTTATCCTTGCTTTAATTATTGCGGTATCCGGTTCATAAAAATATTGTAACGGAGAAGTAATGGTTTTTAAGGGCGAATTATCTTTCGATGAATAGACCCGGAAACCAGTGTCCTTCGAATTAAGAATAACAGCTTCTACGGGTATACGTTTATCGGATTTACTTTTGTTCAGCACAACCAGAATTTCTTTACACTCATTATCAACAGAAACCACCATGATCTCATCAATATAAGTAAACTGCTTTTTTATCTCTTCAATTTCATCGGCGGGGGAGAGTTTGATCAATATTTTTTCTGCCTTACTGAAAAGCAGATGCTGGTGTTCAATGATGTTAGGTGAGTAGTTCTGTGCGTTCAGCAGTCTTTTTCCTTTAATTCGCCTTGAGGGATCAACATACAGCCAGTCGAAGAAATTGTCGGGATAGTTCTGCAGGATTACAATAGAGTCGCCGTTATATGCTGATACATTTTTAATGTTAAGTGCCGCAATGTTTTTATTAAACAGTTCGTATAATACGGGGTCAGATTCACAGTAGACCAGGCTGTCAAACTTGCTTGAGAGATATATGCTGTCTATACCGAGTCCCCCGGTCATATCCATTATCCTGAAACCGGAAACCGCGGTTTTGAATTTTGCTGTTCTCTCACCCGATGCCTGTTCAAGGGCGGTTTTTTCATATAGAAGATTATTCCTGCTCAGCTCCGGCAATTTTTTAACTGCGCGCTGATAGCAGTATATTTGTTCAGCGATAGCTCTTACCGGAATATTTTTGCCGGAATATTTAAGGGCGAATTCTGAGGGGTCATCATCCCTGTGCTTAAGAATTATTTCTTTTATTTCGGGAGTATTGATGCTGTGCAGTTCTTCGATCGTCATTTATTATTTGCCTTTGTATCTTGCGGCATCAATGATTGACCAGAGGTGAACGATCCAGCCGAGCAGTATTATCCACAATACCGCAGCTAATACAAAGTGAATTATCGCGGTGATTAATCTTCCCTGTAATAATTGTCCTAACCCCGGAATAAAAAAACTCGCTAACGCGGCAATTACATTGCCTGTGGAACCTTGTCCGGACATATAATTCTCCATGAATTCTGGTAAAGATAATAATTATGATGATAAAATTATATAATCAAATTTAATTATAATGATGAGCATATTTAACAGCCGTGTCCACCTTTTGTGCGCATTGCTGCATTCCAGACCTCCGAGGTTTAAGAAAACCTCGGAGGTCTTTTAGCACAACTTTGTTTGTTGCGTCTGTGGGAATGCGCAATAAAACAGAAAAATTGTGTAGGGCAGGCGGTTCGCGGGAAGGCAAAACATTTATAAGCCTTACATGGCAGCACACGCCACAGCACGTTGAACGCATCCTTGTTATGGCGTGTGCCCACAGATTTCCTGATAGGAAGTTCGTGAGGTCTGTAGGAACGCGCCATAAAATAGAAAATTGCATAGGGCAGGCGCGTTCGCGGAATGCAAAACATTTATAAGCCTTACATGGCAGCACACGCCACAGCACGCAGAATACATCCTTGTTATGGCGTGTGCCTACAGAGATCAGCTTCGCAGATATTGCTATTGTATTAAAATATTCAATAGACAATATTCAATAATCAATTGTGTTACTCGGCTTCGGGACGCATGTCTCTTGTCATGAGGTCTGTGGTTGCTTTGACGGGATCTTTTTCTTCGAAGAGAACTTCATATACTTCGCAAACAATCGGTGTGTGAACCTGATGTTTTTCTGATAATGCTTTTACTGAACGGCAGCTTTCAACTCCTTCGGCAACCATGTTCATGGATTTCAATACCTGCTTAAGTGTTTTGCCTTCACCGATCTTTTCTCCAACAAAACGGTTACGGCTGTGTTTGCTCATGCATGTTACAATCAGATCTCCCATACCGGATAATCCGGCAAAGGTTTCCGGCCTGGCACCCATCTTTACACCAAGACGCGTGATCTCCGCGATGCCGCGCGTCATTATCGCGGCTTTTGTATTATCACCGAACTTCGCGCCGTCAATGATGCCTGCGCCGATCGCGATTACATTCTTTACTGCTCCGCCTAATTCAACACCTAATATGTCTGTAGAGGAGTAGACTCTGAAATATGATGTAATAAAAGCTGATTGAATGCTCTTACTCGTTGAAATTGATTTAGATGCTGCAACAACAGCTGTTGGTATACGGCGGCTGACTTCTTCAGCATGACTGGGACCAGAAAGCACTCCAATTTGTTCTTCATCGATCTGGGGTATTTCGTCCTTCAGCATCTGCGACATAGTTAACAGTGATTTAGTTTCAATACCTTTAGCAACACTTACGAAGAGTGCGTTCTTAACATCTGAATATTTTATTTTCTTAATAACACTTCTGAGATACTGAGAAGGCACGGCAAGCACAATCATATGCTTATTTTCTACTGCTTTATCCAGATCATGTGTTATTTCAATTTCTTTTGGGATTGGAATTCCAGGCAGGAAATTTTTATTCTCGCGGGATTTATCCAAGGTACGGGCATATAACCATTCATATTCCCACAGTGTAACATTATGACCATTGTAGTGTAACAAAATTGATAATGTAGTTCCCCAGCCTCCGGCTCCCAAAACAGAAATATTCATAGAGTTAGATGTAATATTAAATGAAAAGAGTATCCCTGGTGGGATACTCCAGCTAAATTATTTTTTCTTTTTGAAAAGTTTAACCTGGTTTTCTTTCCCGGCAAAAATCCGGCTAAGATTTGCACGGTGAGTGTAGATGATGAGAAAACTTATTCCGATTGTGAAGGGTAATAAGGTATTGTAGCCGGGAATATTCACATTAAATAAATTTTCCCTTACAATGAGAACCAAAGGAACAGAGACAGCACCCAGAATTGAACCTAATGATATGTATTTTGTAAGAATAACTACAAGCATGAACACAGCTATAGCAACCAGCATATCAATGGTTATTATGAAAAGCAGCATTCCCAAAGCGGTTGCAATACCTTTACCGCCTCTGAATCCGGCAAAGATAGTCCATATGTGTCCAATTACCGCGGATACACCTGCAATGATCTGTACTAAAGTAAAATCATCAAAAGGAGTGGCATTCTGGAAGGGCATTGTTCCATAGTGAAGTCTTGCAACAAGTATAACAGCTGAAGCTCCTTTTATAGCATCTAATAAAATAACCAGTACTCCGTATTTCCAGCCGAGTACTCTCGAAACATTTGTTCCGCCGGCGTTTCCGCTTCCGAAATTCCTGATATCTACTCCCTTAACCAATTTGGTGATGATCAGACTAGTGGGAATAGATCCTATAAGATAGGAAAGAATAATTATTGCGCTTAATAGAAACATATTTTAACTGCTTACCTAATTTGAATATAATGAAAAATTAACGAAACCAAAATTACAAAATCTTTATTAAACTTGTAAACAGATCAAGATCATCTCTGGTTGTAATTTTGAAATTTAGTATTGATCCTTCAATTATTTTAACCTTATAACCTGCTCTTACAACCAGCATTGATTCATCGGTGCCGTAAAAGTCTTCTGCCATGGCTTTTTCCAATGCATCCTTAATAATCCTGTATCGGAATACCTGGGGTGTCTGAGCGTAAAATACGCCTGTCCTGTCAATATATGAATGTACTTCCAGGTCGCCTTTAACTAATGTATCTCTTGCTGCCAGGGATACCAGTATACTATCGAATATTATTGCTGATTTTACAGCTTCTTCAAGAGTTGAGACAGACAGCAGCGGACGCGCTGCATCATGAATGACAATTATGTCATCGTCATTTGCTTCTGCTGACTGTAAGGCATTGTAAACAGAATTCTGCCGTTCAGTGCCCCCCTCAACTATATTTTTAAGCTTTGTGAAATGATTTTTATGCTTAATCTCATCCAGTAGTAAAAAGTAATCTTTCTGAGCAGGTATTATAATTTCATCAATGAGATCACATTTCTGGAAAACATTAATTGTATAGGATATTAATTCTCTTCCATTAATAAGATGATACTGTTTGGGTAAGGATTCACCCATTCTGGTACCACGCCCTCCGGAAGGAATAATAGCGATTACTTTCATTTTATCTGCTAAATAATCAGCATTGCATCGCCGTAACTAAGGAACCGGTAATTATCTTTGAGACCTTTTTTATATGCTTTCATAAGAAAATCATAACCTGCAAAAGCTGCAGCAAGCATTACCAATGTTGATTCCGGCATATGGAAATTAGTAATCAGTTTATCAACTATTTTGAATTCATAAGGCGGAAAAATGAATTTATCTGTCCACCCGCTGTTTGGTTTTACAAAGCCTTCCGCAGTAACACTGCTCTCAAGCGCTCTTGTTGAACTTGTGCCCACAACAAAAACATTCTTTTTACCTGAGATTGCTTTATTTATTATATCCGCTGATGCTTCGGATATATCGAAGAATTCTGAATCCATTTTATGCTTTGTAAGATCTTCAACTTCAACAGCGCGGAACGTTCCGAGTCCGATATGCAGCACAATGGGTGCAATCTTAACCCCTTTTTTCTTTATTTTCTCTATCAGCTCATCTGTAAAATGCAATCCTGCTGTTGGAGCAGCAACTGCACCATCAATCTTTGCAAAAATTGTCTGATAATCATCTTTGTCCTCAGGAACCGGATCACGCTTAATGTAAGGAGGAAGAGGGGTTTGCCCGATTTTCTCAACTGATTTGAAAATACTTCCGGGCTGATTAAAACGTACAGTTCTGCCCCTGGAAGTGGTATTATCGATTACTTCACACCATAATTTATCATTAAAATAGATCCTGTTACCGATTCTCACTTTTCTTGCAGGATCAACTATAACGTCCCAAATACACTCTTCCTTGTTTAGTTCTCTCAATAAAAAAACTTCTATTTTAGCATTAGTCCGCTCTTTTTTCCCATAAAGCCGTGCCTGGATAACCTTTGTTTCATTCACAACCAGAACGTCACCTTTTTCCATATAATCAACTATGTCACTAAATGCTCTTGTTTCAATTGATTGTTTTTCTCTATCGAGTACCATCAGTTTTGCGGCATCTCTGGGGTCAACAGGAAACTTAGCAATTTGAGTTTTAGGCAAGTTATACTTGAAATCCGAGAGTTTCATATCATCTCCTGCTTTTTATTATAAGATAATCAAATGCAGAGGCGTTCCCAAAGCATTTTTGCTTTTTGACGCCTCTGCATTCAGAAATTATTTCTTCTTCGGCTGAATTTTTACCTTCTTAACCAAAGCTTTTGCTTTCTTAGCACTTACCTGTTTTGCGGCTGGTTTAGCTGGACGAGCAATTTTCTTTGCTGCTCCATTTTTTGCCTGAACCTTTTGAACACCGGCTTCCTTTACAACTGCACGGGCTGCTGCTAATCTTGCAATAGGAACTCTGAAAGGAGAACAGCTGACGTAGTTCAATCCCAAAGTATGACAGAATTCTACAGATGCAGGCTCACCGCCATGCTCTCCGCAAATTCCGATCTTGAGATCAGGACGTACGCTTCTGCCCTTCTGAACTGCTGTCTGCATCAACTGACCGATTCCTTCGATATCAATTACCTGGAATGGATCTTCAGGAAGTACTTTCTTATCGAGATAATCTCTTAAGAAACCACCAATATCATCTCTTGAATAACCAAATCCCATCTGGGTAAGATCATTAGTACCGAAAGAGAAGAACTGAGCACTCTGCGCGATTTTATCTGCAACAAGGCATGCTCTTGGAATTTCGATCATTGTACCTGTTAAATGAGGGATCTTTTTTATTTTGAACTTCTGTAACACTTCGTTATAAACTTTGTTTACAATTTCATACTGGTGTTTTAACTCAGTTTCAACACCAACTACAGGGATCATGATTTCAGGGAAAGGTTTCTTTCCTGCTTTTAATAACTCAGCTGCTGCTTCAAAGATTGCTCTAACCTGCATTTCAGTTACTTCAGGATAAGTGATACCCAGACGAACACCACGGTGTCCCATCATTGGATTATTTTCGTGTAAAGCTTCAGCTCTGTCATTCAATTCATCAAGAGAGATTCCAAGGCTGTCTGATAATTTTTTGCGTTCATCAGGGTTGTTGGGTACGAATTCATGTAACGGAGGATCAAGAGTTCTGATTGTTACTGCGTAACCATCCATTGCTTCAAGTGTACCTTTGATATCACTCTTTACGTGCGGGAATAATTCATCCAATGCAGCGCGTCTTTCCTGTTCGTTCTTAGACATGATCATTTTTCTTAACTTGAAGAGAGGCTGTTCAGAATTTTTTCCATAGAACATATGTTCTGTGCGGAAGAGTCCGATTCCTTCAGCACCGAAAGCTCTTGCTCTTGCAGCGTCATCAGGAGTATCGGCATTAGTTCTTACTTTAAGTCTTTTTACTGAATCGCATATCTTCATGAAAGCGTTAAAATCAGGATTTTCTTCAGCAGATTTCTTCATTGGAAGCTGACCCTGGTATACATATCCCTTTGTTCCGTTTAGTGTAAGCCATTCGCCTTCTTTTACAGTAACACCGTCAACACTGAAAGTCTTTTCATCTAAATTGATTTTAATCTTTCCGGCACCGACAACGCAGCATTTACCCCAGCCGCGGGCAACCAATGCAGCGTGTGAAGTCATACCGCCGCGTGCGGTTAAGATTGCTTCTGCAGCTCTCATTCCTTCGATGTCTTCCGGATTGGTTTCTTCACGTACAAGAATAACTGTTTTACCTTCCTTTACAGCTTCAACCGCGTCATTTGCTGAGAATACAACCTGACCGGCAGCACCGCCAGGACCAGCGGGCAATCCCTTGGCTATTACTGTAGAAGTTTTTTCAACATTGGAGTCAATTATGGGGTGAAGAAGTTCATCAAACTGAGAAGGTTCTACACGCATTACTGCTTCTTCTTTAGTTATCAGTTTTTCTCTGAACATATCAAGAGCCATCTTTACAGCTGCTGGTCCGTTTCTCTTACCAACGCGGCATTGAAGCATATAAAGCTTACCATCCTGAATAGTGAATTCAATATCAAGCATGTTGCGGTAATGTGTTTCAAGACTTCTCTGGATTTTGTGTAATTCTTTATAAGTTTTAGGCATCGCTGTTTCAAGAGAAGGAAGATGTTTGGTGTGTTCATTCTTTCCGACTTCATTGATTGGATTTGGAGTACGGATACCCGCAACCACGTCTTCGCCCTGCGCATTTGGCAGCCATTCACCATAGAAATAATTTTCGCCGGTAGCGGGATTTCTTGTGAAGGCAACACCTGTAGCAGATGTATCACCCATATTTCCGAATACCATTGACTGAACGTTTACTGCAGTACCCCATTCATCAGGAATGCTTTCCATTCTTCTGTAGGAAATTGCACGCTTTCCCATCCAGCTTTGGAATACAGCGCTTACTGCGCCCCATAACTGCTGTATAGGATCTTCAGGAAAAGGTTTGCCTAATACTTCTTTAACTTTTGCTCTGTAGATCTCAATTAATTCTTTTAGGTCGTCTGCTGAAAGATCAGTATCATTGTGCACGCCGCGGGCTTCTTTCATCTTTTCCAGTTCTCTTTCAAGCTGGTAACGAACACCTTTACCGTCAATAACTTCAACACCTGCAGCTTTTTCCATAACTACATCAGAGTACATCTGGATTAATCTTCTCTGAGAGTCATAAACGAACCTTGGATTGTTTGTTCTTTTAATTAAACCTTCGCGGGTTACATCATTAAGACCAACGTTAAGAATAGTCTCCATCATACCCGGCATTGATGCTCTTGCACCGCTTCTTACGGAAACCAGAAGAGGATTGTTCGTATCGCCGAACTTTGCACCCATTTCTCTTTCAACTTTTTTTAATGAATCCATAACCTGTTTTTCTAATTCAGCAGGATATTTCTTCTTGTTCTTATAATAATATGTACATACTTCAGTGGTAACAGTGAAGCCTGCAGGAACAGGTAAACCGATATTAACCATCTCAGCAAGGTTTGCACCTTTACCGCCAAGAAGATTTTTCATTTCTGCAGTTCCGTCTGCTTTCTTACCCCCGAAGTAGTAAACATATTTGGGAGCTCTAGTAGCCATTAAGTTTCCTCCAACATTTTTTTGTTAATGAATAAAGTGTTTTTATATCTCAATTATTTGATTGAAACCAGTTTTAATTTGTCCATTATATAGCTGCTGAAACCTTCCTGATTATCAATTTCCATCTGGATCTTTAAATAGTATATGTCAATATCATCCAGCTCATTCTTAAATTCCCTCAGCTTTACAGCGTCCTTCTCCGTTGTTATAACACTGTGCGAATTTGTAGAGTAGAATTTCTTTCTGATTAATTCAACTTCTTTATGTGTATAATCCTTATGATCGGTGAAGATCATCTGATTCTCTGTATCTATATTGTTCTGCTTTAGTACGTTTATAAATGAATATGGCCGTGCTATTCCGCTTACCAGAAGACTCTTCTGTCCCCGGAATTCATTTATATCATAATATTGATGATCTTTTACATCAAACATGCCCGCAGTCCTGTAATAAGCCGTGAATATTTTTTTGTTATCAAAATACTCCCTCAGTCTTAAAGGCAGGGGCAGCTCTTCAGAAAACTTCCTGTTTATTATGATCAGATCAGCTCTCTTAAGGGACTTAAAAGTTTCCCTCATTAAACCAAGAGGAAGCAGGTTCTGATCAATACCGCCGGCCTTCATTAAAAATCTCTGATCAAAAACCACTACGTCCAAATCTCTGTGTATCCATCTGTGTTGAAATGCATCATCAAGAACAATAGTGTTAACAGAACTGTCCCTTAAAAGCTTTTTAGCACCCTCAACTCTTTTCTCACATACTGCTGAAGGTACTTTACATTCCAACGCGGTTATAATAATTTCATCGCCGCAGTTCCTTACTGAACAGTTGATACTGCTGCCATCAGAAACAAGTTTATAACCGCTGGATTTTCTTCGATAGCCGCGGCTCAATACTCCTGGTTTAAAGCCCTTTGATTTTAATAGTTCCGTTAAATATATAACCGCAGGTGTTTTACCTGAACCGCCAACTGTTATATTCCCGACAGATATTACTCTGGCATCGACATTTTCTGCTTTAAAAATATACCTGTCAAATAAATAATTCCTGAGCCATATTACCAGCTTATAAACCGGTAATAGAGGGATCAGTATAATTCTTAAAAACAACATCAGAATTTATTCGCCTCTTTCTGAAGCATATTCAATTTGCATTCACACTCTTCCAGTATTCCTGAAGTATCTTCGTATGAAAGATCGGGATCGATATAAACAGGATCAGAATAAATCAAATTCACTTTACTGAATGCTTTGGGAATCTGAAACTTATCCCAGCTCCCCAGTTCTCTCTTTTTACTGTATGCTACTCCCAGTAACACTAACGGTATTCCCGCACGTTTAGCAGTTACTACTGCACCGGCTTTCATTTTGTAAGCAGGTCCCCGGGGTCCGTCGGGTGTAATAGCTATAGATTTTTCGTTCTTTGCAAAATCTATAAGGATGCCCAGCGCGATGCTTCCTCCGGTATGACTCGATCCTCTGATTACACTATAATTCCATGGCTTTAACACTCTCTCAAGCAGAGAACCATCTTTGCTTTTGCTTACAAGTGCAGCAAAGTTTTTATTTCTATGCATGTACCAGGGAGCTAACATTGTTCCGTGCCAGAATGCCAGCACATAATTCTTTTTATTCTTATGAAATTCACTAACCTGATTGTAGTTTTTGATATTGAAATTTAGTGTCCGGCATAACAAAGAAATAGAACCATATAACAAATAATTACCGGCAAATCTCAATATGTTCTGTTTATGCTCGTGTAATGTCATTTTTTTGCTATTCACTCACCTGTGCGTGATTTCTGATCAAGTAAGAATAAATAATATCTGCTCCCTTTCTGGAAGCTCCTATGAGTCCGAGTTTATTCCTTAGAGCCGATAACTGATCCTTCATCGCCTGGTATCGTTCAGGATCAGACAGCAAGATTGAACTTTCTTTGTAGATCTTTTCGGGATTTACATCGTTCTGGATTAATTCAGTTACTATCTTTTCATTTGCCACAATATTTACCAGTGCAATTCTGTCAATCTTAATTACAGAGCGCCCGATAAGATATGTCATATAGTTAGTTGTATAAACCACTACCATAGGGAGACCGAATAATCCGGCTTCCAGAGTTGAAGTTCCTGATTTAATTATTCCAAAGTCTGAAAACTTATAAAGGTCATATGTGTGATCTTTTATAATTCTGTAGTCTTTTATAGTGCTTAGATTTGAAAAGATTGTTTCATCAATATCATGGGAACAGGCAACCACTGTCTGGAGATTGTACTCATGTGCCAGTTTTACAGCAGCGGGAATTACCTGCGGAAATATTTTCTTCACTTCCTGTACACGGCTTCCCGGCAGAACCAGCAGAATTCCTTTCTCCAAATCAAGATCGAATTTTCTGAAGAATGATTCTTTATCCAGGTAAGGATAATCTTTGATCTGTTCCAGCAGCGGATGCCCTATGTACTCAGCATTTACTCCCGATTTCAGAAAGAGATTTTCTTCGAAAGGAAAAACCACAAGCATTTTAGATACTAAGCGCTTGATCTTCTTCATCCGGCTTAAGCCCCATGCCCACACCTGCGGAGCTATATAATAAATAATATCAACATTCTGTTCTTTAAGCTTCCCGGCTATATTAAGATTAAACCCGGGGTAGTCTATCAGGACGGCAGTTTTGATTTGTCTTTCTGCTGCTTCAGTTAGAATTTTCTCCTGTACTTTGCGTATAAAAGGAATATGCTTTACAACTTCAGCGAAACCAAGAAATGCCATCTGATTAATATGAAACAGTAATTCCATACCCTGGGCTTTCATTCTGTTTCCGCCGATTCCGATTATAGAAATCTCAGGATCAAGTTTTTTTAATTCCCGGATCAGTGAAGCCCCATGGAGGTCACCGGAAGCTTCCCCGGCAATAACTAAAATATTTTTACTCAATATGCTCTTATTATCCTAATTAAAATGATTGTAACAATTACAACGCTGAATGCCTGTAATGTTCTTCGTTCAGATCTTAAACCGGATTTTAAATTGAATTGAGGTTGCACTATATTCCTGTTCTTATAAGCTGTGAGCCTCGGAATAAACCGGGGTACATTTTTATAGTATTCCTCGTATTCATGACCAAAAGCAGTTTTCAGATATCCTTCTTCTTCCCGTACAATAAATCTGTACTGCAAATAAAAAAAGACCAATGCAATTATCTGAAGATAAGGAAATAAAGCAAATGACATTATCCCGATACCGGTATATAACAGCATGTTGCCTACATATAAAGGATTTCTTACATAAGCAAAAGGACCGCTGATCACAAGATAAGTGCCGCCTACTTTTCCTGTAGTACGCGTTTCACTTCCTGCATAACTAACTCCCCATAAACGGATCAGTTCACCAGCCAGTGCAATGAAGAAACCTATTATTATACTCCACACATTAGCCCATTGATACATGAACATCAGAGCAAGGAATGGAAGGGGAGTGTAACTTCTGTATTTAAATATCTTTCCCTGTAACTTATCTAAACCCGATTTTTCAGTAGTAGTAGTTTGTTCTGAAACCATTTATAAATTATCCTTGCATAAAAATTTCTTTTCGCTTTAACTCTGCCTGATGCCTCTTTTTTATTCTCTTCTTTCCCTTTAATTCATTTATCTTTCCGGTTACATCATTAAAGTTATTAAAGGGGAAATATGTAATCCTGTTCATTTCGCAATACCTTAGCAGATCCTGTTTTGCAAAAACAAAATCACAGAATTGTATCGGACACTTATCAGAATAACCATCACCAATATACACAATGTAATCCTCATCGCCTGTATTTGTAAGGATGTGATTTCGTTTGCAGTTACCGCAAAACTTACACTCCTCATCAGACCAGGGGAAGGAGGGCACAGGCTTATTATCTATGAACCTGCTCTTATTACAAAAAACCTTAAGATGTGATAGATTCTCTCTTTCCAGCAGTCTGTTTATATAAAAATCAAAGCCGTCGCTTAAAATCTGTATCTCAAATTTATTTTCTTCACAGTAATTTACAAATGCCGGGAAAGTTTCGTCTATTATGTAATCAGCAAGAAAACTTTCAAGTTTATCACTGCTGAAGTCCTTCATCGTATCAAACATGGCATACCAAGATTCAGGCGAAGTAATTTTGTTCTCCATCCATGCCTTAACGATCTCAGCTACTTTCTCTTTATCACCGAAAGTATTTACAAGTCCGGCCCCCACATCTGCTGTAGTAATTGTACCATCAAAATCAATAAATATCTTGAACACTTTATCCGTCATTCTATAATGACCATCCTCTTAACATCAACAAATTCATTCTTTTTAATATTTCCGGGTTCGCTTATTTTTAATCTGTAGTAATAAATTCCTGCCGGAAGTTTAACTCCTTCCAGTTCAGCATAGAATGATGCTATATAGTTTCCGGCATCCTGGATTTCATCCACAAGAATTCCCACTGTTTCTGCCTTATCATTGTAAATTTCCAGATTTACCTTACTTTTCACAGGCAATGAATATCGGATCGTAGTAGAGTCGAAGAATGGATTCGGCGAATTCTGATCTAAACTATAGCTGTCGTACTTATTATCAGCAAATTCAGAGTTCCCTGATATTGATTCGTAGTTATTTCTCTTTTTACCTTTTTCTGTATTTGCGTTAAGGTTATTATAAAAGAACAGAACGCAAAGAATGATCGTTATTACCTGAATCATCACGCGGAGCTGTGATTCATCATTCAGGTTCAGAATGCCTGCTAATAAAACGTTATCTGGGAATAGCATCCAGGTCCTCATTAAATCTTACACTTACAATTTTTGATATACCCTCTTCCTGCATAGTTACACCATACATAGTTTCTGCGGCTTCCATAGTCCGTTTGTTATGAGTAACTGTAATGAACTGAGTAGAGCTTGCGAATTCGTGAATGATCCTTGTAAATCTGTCTACGTTAGCATCATCCAGAGGAGCATCTACTTCATCAAGTATACAGAATGGGCTTGGTTTAACGAGATAAATGGCAAACAGCAATGCGATTGCCGTTAAAGTCTTTTCTCCTCCTGAAAGGAGTTCTATAGATGTAGGTCTTTTGCCTTTCGGTTTTGCAATAATTTCAATCTTTGCCTCAAGGGGATCGGCATTTTCTTCAAGTTTAAGATCCGCTTCATCACCCTCATTAAAAAGATTTCTGAATATTCTTATAAAATGTTCCCGGATAGCAGCAAAAGTTTCAAGGAATAGCTGCTGTGCTGTATTGTTTATTTCATCAATCGTTTTTACAAGATCCTTTTCAGATTCAACAAGATCATTCCGCTGTTTCATCAGGAAGTCGAATCTTTCTTTTTCTTCTTCATATTCAGAATACGCGAGCAGGTTTATTGGACCTAAACCTTTTATCTGCTGCTTCAATGAATGAACTTCATTGCTTTTTTCTTCAAAATTATATGTATCAAGATCCGGGAATTCTTTCAGCTCCAGTGTTAACGAATAATTTTCTTTGATATGTTCCCTGAGATTATCAACCTTCAGATTTATCTCGTTAATCTTTATGTCGGCTGAATGAATTTCATCTGATATCCGGTCGCGATTTTTTCTCAGTTCAAGAAGTTTTGTTTCAACTCCGGCAGATGTACTCTTTATTCCTCTCAGCTGAACGGTAATTTCCTCCTCTACTGAGGTCATTTTTTTCTTTTCATATTGAAGCTCATCGAGGTCAAGCTGCTTATCTTCAATATCATTGGTAAGGGAAACAATCTCCTCAGACGCAGTTTCAATATCTTTCTCTCTTTTCTGAATTGACTTTCTGATATTTTCCCTGGCCAGTTCGGCACGTTCCACTGCGTTCTCGAGATTCTTTTTCTGGCCGATAAGGCGTTCCATCTGAACCTTCGACTGGTTCAGTGCAGATACAGATCCGCTGAATTCTTCACGTGCATTCTTGACCTGTGTTTCCAGACTCGCAAGCAGCTCATCTGATTTTCTTTTCTCTTCTTTTTCATGCTCCAGTGCTTCGCTTAACGCGATTACCTCATTATCGGTGCGGTTGGATGTTTTAACGAGTTCCTGTATTTCTGCCCGTGACTTATCAATTTCATCAGAAGCTTTTTTCTTTTCAAATTCAAACTGCGCAATTTGTTTTTCTATATTGGCAAGATCGTTTATAAGTATACGGTTCTGATCAGAGAGTTCTTTCAGATTAATTGAATCAATCATCTCCTCAGTTTCGGCGATCTCTTTTCTGATCCTTTGAAGACCAGCCTCATACTTCGGAAACTCATTTTTGAGATTCTCCAGCAGCTGTTTTCTGCCGAACAATGAGTCATCAAGTTTCAGGGATGAACCGGCATCAATGATTCCGCTTTCATGTACAAAATCACCGTTCAGAGTTGAAAAATTAAATCCGGGATACTTTCTGCTCAATTCGAGTGCGGAATCAAGTTCATCAGTTACAGCTGCATTCTTTAATATCTTTTTAAAGAACGGTTTCCATCTGTCTTCTGTCTGAATGAATGAATCAGCCCAGCCGATAAATGAACTCTCCCGCTCTATCTTTTTTCTCTTTCTAGTTTCAGTGTATCCCTGGAATTTATCAAGTAATGATTTTTTACCGTTGGTATTAAGAGCCAGCACATAGAATGATGCTTTACCAAGATCATTCTTTCTCAGGTAATCTATCGCTTTTTTAAGATCATCAAATGTATCCACCAGCAGATTATTAAGAACATTCTTCAGAGAAGCTTCCAGTGCATTCCTGTAATTTTCATCAGCATTTCCCACATCGGCCAGTAATGTCTTTTCTTTATCTGTCCACCCCTCGCTCTCAATCAGCAGTTTGGCACCTTTTGAAACTCCCTCCAGATTGTTAATAAGATTCTGAAGAAAGTCTATCTTATCCCTCATACTATTTATAATGCTCTTTTGATCCAGCTCTTTATCCTTTAAACCACCAAGCTGTTTTTCAAGATCTTCTTTATCTTTCTGTTTTTGATTATAAAGTTCATCCCACTGCCTTAACTTTCTTTCAGCTTCAATCTTTTCCTGATCAAGTTCCTCCAGGTATCCAACTGTCTTTGCGATCGTATTGGTAATATTAAGAATACGGTTATTGAGTTTTTCAATTCCGGCATCTGTGGTTTCAAGCTGTTTCCTGAGATTTGAAAGATTATTCTCTTTTGTGGTGATATCTTTAAAGCTTCCGAAGATAGAATCACTCTGTTCTTTTAACAGGCTGCTCTTTTCTTCCAGCTGTTGTTTCTTCTGTTCTATTATCCTGCTGCATTCAATAATGCTCTGTTCATTTTCCAAAATGGAATTCTTAAAGGTGAAGATTTTATCTGTACTTTCTGCAATTAAATCTTCATTATCATCCATCTGGTTATGTAATTCTTCCAGTTCCTGTTTATAACGGTCAAGATTTTTGTTGTTTGCCTTTATACGCTCTTCAGCAACTGACATACCTTTCTGAACATTGTAAATCTTTTCGGTCTGGACAGCTATTTCGCGCCGTTTTTCTGCAAGCACTGCTTCTATTTCAACAATCTGCTGACGTAAAGCTGAGAGTTCATCTTCAAGTTTTCTTGCATCAGATTCAATCTGGATTTTTGTTCTGAAGTTTTCATCTTTTGAAGCTGATAACCCGGCGCGGCGCAGATGCCATTGCGCATATTCTCTTTCTGAGTAATCAACTTCAAGCTCGCGCAGAATTGTGGTTATCCTGTTGTATTTATCGGCTCTTTTTGCCTGCCGCTCGAGTGAGTTAACCTTCTTCTCCACTTCAGATACAATGTCATTCACTCTGGTAAGATCTCTTCTTACTTCTTCAAGTTTCTTAAGCGACAGGCGTCTTCTTAATTTATATTTGTTAACACCGGCAGCTTCTTCAAACATATTCCTTCGTTCCTCTGCCTTGTTGCTGAGGATAGTCTCGACCATTTTTAACTCAATTACGGAATATGCGTTAGTGCCCATACCTGTATCCATGAACAGGTTTGTTATATCTTTAAGCCGGCATAAATTTCTGTTAAGGAGGTATTCACTTTCACCTGATCTAAAAATTCTTCTGGTTATAGTTACTTCTGAATAATCGGTGGGAAGAATGCCTTTATCATTTATTAATGTGAGTGATACCTCTGCCATTCCCATCGGCTTCTTGTTCTGAGTGCCGTTGAAAATAACATTTTCCATCTTATCACTTCTTAGCGTGCTGCTCTTCTGTTCTCCTAAACACCATCTGATAGCATCAACTATATTTGTCTTACCGCATCCGTTTGGACCAACTACAGCCGTTACACCCCTGTTGAAGTTTACAACCGTTTTCTGGGCAAAGGATTTGAATCCGAATATCTCAAGCTTAGATAAATACAATAATTTCTCCGGGAATACTTACATCAATTTATATTGATTATAAGCATTAGTTATATAATAAAAGGTAGAATCAGTTAAATGGAAATAAACAAGTATCCCACCGATTATCAATAAAATAAAAACAAGACTGTAAAAGTAAACTGATCCGGGATTCACGTCGAATATAACATATATACCCTTCATTAAGCGGTAAAATATCCATATTGTAAACACTGCAAGCGCAATAAGCAAATATACAGTCATGAAATCCGCAGCAAGAACTTTATATAATATCAGTCCAAGAGGAAGTAATAAAATAAGAGGAAGGAATGCCCAAATAACAGAGTAATATATACTTGAGAAAAATACTTTATTTCGTACAAAGAAAGATGCAAATTTGACCAGCATACTGGCAGCAATGAAAAATGCTATGGAAGCTGCTGTAAGCCATATTAGCCCGTCAGTCGGATTCCAGGCAAGATAAGAAACAGTATTTACAATATCCGGAACACCAAATGCGAGAAGCATCTTTTCAAAAAGTACATTATTCCGGAAATAGAACAATAAATTGATCAGCAGTAAAGCAGATGTTCCTGAAAGGATCAGCATCAGGAAATTAGAATGGAATCCTGAAAGAATTCTCTGATCACGTATATCTGAATAAAAATTATATGGTCTTAATAAAGCCCTTGTTGCATCTTCACGGAATTTTCTTTTTGAGTTTACAAGAAAACCCATAAACAAAGCTAATCCCATACCCTGCAGAATGAAAACCATAGGGGCATCATCTTTTCTGTTCCCTATTGGTATTGTAACTTTTTCTGTGTTGTGTAAAATCGAACTTACAACCTTTTCACTTATTCTGTCGCCTTTCCTGTCCTCTCCAAGTATTCCGATCTTATAAAGATTATTCGGATTGTAACCTGTAGTTAAACTTGAAGCCATTCCGCGGTAATCAAAAACTGAATTCAGAAAATAACCTGCTGAAGTGTCGTTAATGGAATGTTCCAAAAGATCAGAATAAAACTTTGCCTGTGCTTCATAAGAGAAAGGATTAAGATAACCATTAGTGCTGCCTTCGAATGATGAATAGGTCGCTTCGCTGATAAAGACTTTACCTTTTCCTATTTTTTCCTGTAACTGCTGAAGCCTTGAAATGTATGAATCAAACGAAACGTTAAATATCTCCACCCCATACATATCCACATTTTCCATTTCTGTAACTTCAAATCCAACCAGTGAAACAAAAACAGGTTTTTTCCAGCTGTGTTTGATTGATCCTGCAAGGTCTCTTATAAATACCTGATGGTCTGAGGAATTTGCGACATAAGAGCTGCCGACACCAATGGCAGCAACTGAATATGGTTTATATGCGGTAATAAATTGCTGAATAAAACTGCTTACACGAGCTCTGAAGTTATCTTTTGTGCTTATTTCAGCAGGTAAAGAATTGATCGGTAATTCGATCAGTGCAAGTAAACCCATTTCCTGGCATAATCTCAAACAGTATGGATGCGGAGAAGCTTTCCCGAAACGTACGGCATTGAAACCAAGACTCTTAATGATCCTGAAATCTTCTCTTAATTTTGTAAGTGAGGAAAGATTTGTATAATCCTGGTATGACGGATAATAAGTTGTACCGTTCAAAGTGAACTTGCTGCCGTTAAATAATAACGCGTTCTTGGAGGCATTAAGTGAATAGAATGAGATTGGTTTTATACTTTCATCCATAAGTTCATTATTGCGGAATAGCTGAAGACTTAAGGTATATGACTGAGGAGCCTGCGGTGTCCACAACTTTACTGAACCTAAAGTGAAACTCTGCGCAAGGTTCTTTTCTTTTCTGTTGGGAAGATTGAAATAGTTTCCTTCTGAAAGATTGATGGCATCTCCTGCGGGACTAACAAGTCTTGCTTTGAAAATAAATTCATTGCTGATGGAATCCTTACGGCTGGAATTATTTATAATCTTAGAATTAACATTAAGCTTTACTGAATTATCCGGGTTGACTGTATAACTGAAATCAGTTGCTGATATCGAAACCACCGGCGTCGATAATATATATACGTCACGGATTATTCCGCCCAAGTTTTCAGGCAGCATAAATCCCTGCTTAAGCGGCAGAGTGGCATCAGAGAAAAGTTTGTGATTTACTTTTATTGAAAGTATGTTCCTTCCATTTACTTTCAAAATATCTCTTGGGAGATCGACCCTGAAAGGGAAGTCACCGCCCGGATGTTTATATATTACAAACCCATTTAAACTGATCTCAGCAGAATAGTTGATCCCCAGAAGGTTCAGCTGCAGGTTCTTTTGTACCTGGCTTTGGGTTAACTTAAGATCTTTTTCAAAGATCAATTCATTTGTACCAAGGAAATTACTGGGGACAGATACAGTCTTTTTCTTATCCTGCTCACCCGGAATATAAACATTCCACTTTCCATTAAGATTAATTAACTGCCTGGACTGAGTGATATCGAAGAAGAGAGAATCATTAAGAGTTGAGTTATTGAGTGGTAGTTCTTTTATGATGACCTGAGCATTTGATATGCATGAAACCAACAAAAGCCATAAGCCTGATAAAAATAAGAAGCGTTTATTCATTGTGACCAAAAAACGTTAGAAAATAAAGACATTTAAAATACTAAATAACAGGGGGCAAATCAACAGAGAAGGTAAAATAGGGAGGGATAGAAAAAAGCCCTTCCAATTCAGGAAAGGCTTTAATTACAATAACTTACGCAGATTTTATAATTGAGACGAAAGAATCTGCTTTCAGACACGCACCACCTACTAAAGCTCCGTCTATATCCTTTTGTGATAACAGCTCTGCAGCGTTATCAGGTTTTACGCTTCCCCCGTATTGGATAACAACATTAGAAGCGATTTCTGCATTATAAAGCTTCTGAACAAGATTTCTAATGAATTCATGAACATCCTGGGCCTGCTGAGGGGTAGCCACTTTACCGGTTCCAATTGCCCAAACAGGTTCATAGGCAATAATGATATTGCTAAGATCGGATTCCGGAATACCGGCTAAACCTTCTTTAACCTGCAGTTCAACAACCTTTTCGGTGATGTTTTCTTCACGCTCACTAAGAGTTTCACCCACACAGAAAATGGGTTTTAATCCACTGGATAAAGCCTTTTTAATCTTTTTGTTTATCAGATCATTAGATTCCTGGAAAATAGTTCTTCTTTCGGAATGTCCCAGAATTACATATTCACATCCTGCGCTTACAAGCATGTCTGCGGAAATCTCACCTGTAAAGGCACCATTATCCTCGAAATACATATTTTGTGCGCCTAATTTTATTTCTGAACCGGCTAACTGGTTCTTTGCTGATTCAAGGGAAGTGAAAGGCGGGCATACTATTACTAATACATCCGATCCTGAAAGCTTATTTTTTAATTCTGATATTAATTGTACTGTTGCCGGAATATTATTATTCATTTTCCAGTTACCGGCGATAACCTTTTTACGCATTTCTCCTCACTAAACTAATATTAAAAATGGTGTATCGAAGGGCTCAGCTTACTGCTTCAACTCTCCTTACACCGGGAACTTCTCTGATTAGTGCTCTTTCAACTCCAGCCCTTAATGTCATCATCGACATCGGACAATGCCCGCATGCGCCTGTAAGCTTTACTTCAACAATACCCTCAGGGGTTATTCTTACAAGTTCAACATCCCCGCCGTCTGCCTGCAGATACGGCCTGATTGTGTCTAAAGCTTTTAGTACTTTTTCTTCCATTACCTACCCGGATTTATTCGTCGCCTAATACTATTTCAATCTTTTTTGCGGCTTTTGATATAAGCTCGATACTAACCTGTGCCGCTAAATTCCTTGAGATTTCCTGAATTATGTTAGAATATTCTGTATCGGGAATATCATATACGATTGGAACACCTTTATCGCCACCGATCCTTATTCTAGGATCAATGGGAATTCCGCCTAAAAATCTGATATCATTCTCAGAGGCTAACTTTTGTCCGCCGCCGGTACCAAAAATATCATATTTTTTCCCTGTATCAGGGGCTATAAAATAACTCATATTTTCAACAATACCAAACACTGGTACGTTCACCCTTGAGAACATTTTTAGTCCTTTCCGGGCGTCAATTAAGGATACCTCCTGAGGTGTAGTAACAATCACAGATCCTGTTAATGGAATAGTCTGTACAAGTGTTAATTGAATATCGCCGGTTCCGGGAGGCATATCAAATACCAGGTAATCAAGTTCGCCCCAGTTTACATCACTCATAAACTGTTTTAATGCGCCTGATGCCATTGGTCCTCGCCAGATTACAGGCATGTTGTCATCGATCATAAATCCTATCGACATGATCTTAATACCGTATTTTTCCAGCGGAAGTATTTTAGCTGAGTTATTATCCTGATATATTTTTGGTTTTTCATTAATTCCTAACATCAGGGGAATACTGGGACCGTAAATATCTGCGTCCAGCAAACCCACCTTTGCTCCGTCTTTTGCAAGAGCTACAGCAAGATTTACGGCAACGGTGCTCTTTCCTACTCCGCCTTTACCGCTTGCAACAGCAATAGTATTTTTTACCTGCGGCATGAGCATATCTTTCTTATTATCATTATGACTCCTCACTTTGGATGTCATATCAATATTAATTTCACCAATCCCGGGCAGATCTTTCCTTAACGAATCCAGGCAATCACTTTTAATTTTATCCTTCAGTGGGCATGCGGGAGTTGTCAACTCAACCGTAAATGATACATTATTGTTATCTATTTTTAAATCTTTTATCATTCCTAATGAAACAAGATCTCTTCTCAGATCCGGGTCCTGTACTTTTCCCAAAGAATTCAGAACATCAGCAGATGAAAATTTAGCCATTAAAGCTCCATTTTTTGAATTATTACCAAATTAAGTAAAATTTAGGTTATTTACATACCACTTTCTTGAACACTCTTTTACTTTATACGGTTCATTGATCATGAGCAGAGGGCTATTTGGTGATGAGGGTTTACCTTTAAAATATGCGACCCTTTCAGGGTCGGTGCGGGTGGGTGGTTACTCTAACCAGGGTTGAGCCCCGCGAGAAAACAACTGGCTCAACACTGGGCTAATATATGTAAGCCCTTTAAAAAAGTTAATATCAGTGCCAGAAGTATTCTGGGGATAAAAAACAAATCTACAAAAACCATCCTGTGGGCATTACCATCTTTATTGCTGGTGATAACTTAATGTACTTGACAAAACTTTTAAGTGAGCTTAAATTAAAGATAAAGTATCCTGATTCAAAAATGTCAACTATCTCCATAGAAAATTATATAAAAGCAATTTATCAGTCCTCGAATCCTGATGCCAAAATATCAACCTCCGAAATGGCTGATAAACTTGAAGTTTCAAATGCCGCTATCAGCGATATGGCTAAAAAGCTTTCAAGCAGCGGGTTAATCTCATATAAAAAGTATGAGGGCTTTGAGCTGACCGAAAAAGGACTTAAGCTGGCAATGCAGGTAGTGCGCCGCCACAGGTTGTGGGAGTTATTTTTGACAAAGGTATTAGGACTTTCATGGAGTGAGGTCCACCAGGAAGCTGAAAAACTTGAGCACCATTCATCTGATGATCTGGTAAATAAAATTGAGGAATATCTCGATTACCCTACGGTCGACCCACACGGGGATCCTATTCCCGACCGAGAAGGAAATTTACCTGAATTACCTGAATTCAAAAAACTGATTGAGTGCCAGCCGGGAGTTAATTGTAAAATCGTGCGGGTCCACGATAAAAATACTGAACTGATGAATTATTTATCGCGGATTGGTCTAACCCTCAATAAAAAGATAAGGGTACTTCAAAAACTTTCCTTTGATAATTCGCTGATTATTAAAGCTGACGGATCAGAATATACCCTCAGTGAAAAAATATCTGACAACATTTTTGTGGTTGAATTATGAGAACTATGGCAGATCTGCATATAGATGAAACAGGCATTATAAAAGAACTTAATATCAACAGGTTCCAGAAAACAAGATTATTGGACCTTGGCTTTACTGCAAACTCAAGGGTGAAGAAGGTAATGGTTTCTCCAACCGGGGATCCAACCGCTTATCAGATAAGAGGTACTGTAATTGCGTTACGAAAAGAAGAAGCAGAAAAAATCATAATACAGAGTTAATGATGCAGACTAATAACAATCGTGAATATATTATTGCTCTGGCTGGTAACCCCAATACAGGGAAAAGTACTTTGTTCAATACATTAACCGGACTAAATCAGCATACAGGTAACTGGGCAGGAAAAACTGTTGCCAGAGCCGAAGGATCTTTCCGGTATAAAAATAAAAAATACAAGGTTGTTGATTTACCCGGTACCTACTCACTCCTTGCAAACAGTCAGGAGGAAGAGATCGCCCGGAATTATATTCTTTTCAGTAAACCTGATATTACTCTCATTGTTGCAGATTCAACATCACTTGAAAGAAATCTCAATTTAGTGCTGCAGATAATGCAGATAACAGGTAAATGTATTTTGTGCTGCAATCTTACAGATGAAGCTGAACGCAAAAGTATGATAATTGATGAAAGAATACTTGCAAAAGAACTTGGTATTCCTGTTGTAAAAATATCTGCCAGAACAAAGAAAGGGTTATCAGAACTTCAGGACAAAATTGATTTAATGATCGAAGGCAAGATCCTTACTAATCCAAGAAAGATTAGTCTCCCTGATAACATAAATAAAGAAGTTAAAAAAATATCTGCACAATTAAAGCAGATTTTCCCTGATATTATAAACGCGGAATGGATAACATTAAGACTCCTGGAAAATGATCCTGCAATAATAAAGGCGGTGTCTACAGGAGAAATATCCCAAATGTACACTGATAAAACCTGATTGGAAAAATATGAGCGAAGAAAAACTAAATACATTAAATAAGATTATAAACGAATCAAGGGTAATTGGTGAAAAGATCGATATCGTCCTTCACGATATCCTGGTCTCTTCGATTTATAATGATGCAGGAATTATTGCATCCAAGGCGGTACGATTAAAAGGCAAATCAAACTTTGACTATGACCGTAACCTTGACAGAATATTAACATCAAAATGGCTCGGCTTTCCAATAATGTTTATTATTCTGGCGGGAGTATTTTATCTTACTATAGCAGGCGCAAACGTTCCTTCTCAGATGCTGGCTAAAATGTTCTTTTCAATAGAGGACTGGCTGGCAGCTCAGCTTTTATACATAAACACACCTTCGTGGATAGTGGGATTGTTTGTCCATGGTATTTATAAAGCCGTTGCCTGGGTTATATCAGTCATGCTTCCGCCCATGGCAATTTTCTTTCCCGTTTTTACTCTGCTTGAGGATTTTGGATATCTTCCCAGAGTAGCTTTTAATCTCGACAGGTTATTTAAATGGGCAGGTGCACACGGTAAGCAGGCTCTCACAATGGGAATGGGATTTGGCTGTAATGCTGCTGGTATAGTATCAACAAGAATCATTGATTCGCCCCGTGAAAGACTGATTGCGATTATTACAAATAACTTCGTTCCATGTAATGGAAGATGGCCCTTAATAATTATTCTCGCTACTGTTTTCGTAGCGGGTTCCTTTACTCCGTCTGTTGCTTCAGTTGCAGCAGTAGGAGTTGTGATGGCTATTACTTTACTGGGAATAACAGTCACACTGCTGGTAAGTAAGCTTCTGAGTAAATCTGTACTAAAGGGAGAATTATCATCTTACCAGCTTGAACTTCCATCCTACCGCAGACCGCAGATTATGAGAGTTCTTTATACTTCGTTTATCAGCAGGACAGTTTTTGTTCTGTGGCGTGCAGTTATAATGGCTGCACCGGCAGGAGCAGTAATATGGCTTCTCGGCAACATTTACATCGATAGTACAAATCTGATGACGATAATTGCGGATTTTCTGAAGCCATTTGGAAATCTGATCGGACTGGATGGCGTCATTATATTAGCATATATAATTGCAATTCCCGCTAATGAAATAGTGATCCCCACAATAATAATGGGGTATATGGCATCGGGAGAAATGATGGATATTGAAGATCTTGACCAGCTTAAAGCTCTCTTTCTTGCAAACGGGTGGACGATTGTTACTGCGGTGTGTCTGATGCTATTCTCTTTACTGCACTACCCATGTAGTACTACAAGTTTTACTATTTGGAAAGAGACAAAAAGTGTTAAGTGGACTGTCCTGTCAAACCTGCTTCCGCTCACGATTGCAATTCTGGTTTGTTTTGTGGTTGCACAGGCTGCCAGGTTGTTATTCTAAAAAATAACACACGCAACAGGCTGAAGCCTATGCTACGGTAACCTCATTGTAGCGTAAGCTTCAGCTTGCGGCAGTTGTGAAAAAAAGCTCATTGCGTAAGCTTCAGCTTGCGATTCAAACCTTCTTTTTGATCATCTTCATGTTTTCTTTAGTAACAAATTTCATCAGCCATTCCTGTGAATTCAGCGGCTTTAATCCATTCCTGGAAGCTCTTACATATTTGCCGTCGGGCATAAGTATTCTGGCTTTCATATTATCCTTAAGCTCAATCCGCAGCAGTGTCTTCATTATATAAGTTTTAAGGCGTTCATCTTCTATAGGGAATGCAACCTCAACTCTGCGGTCAAGATTCCTGGGCATCATGTCGGCACTGCTCAGGAACATTTCTTCATAACCATTATTGTAGAAATAATAAACCCTGCTGTGTTCAAGGAATCTTCCAACAATGCTGAGAACTCTTATATTTTCACTTAGCTCTTTAATTCCCGGTATAAGACAGCATATACCCCTTGAGATAAGATCAATTTTTACTCCGTTATTGGATGCTTCATATAACGCGGCAATTATATACGGATCTACCAATGCATTTAATTTGAAAATGAGCCTGCCTGTTCCGCCGTTTTTAACGTTTTCAATTTCGCGGTTTATTAGTTTAAGTATCGAATCCTTCATATTTATCGGGGCAACCAGCAGTTTCTTAAATTCCTTCTGGCTTGAATATCCTGTCAGATAATTAAATATATCTGAAACATCTGAACAGAGATCCTCATCAGCAGAGAACAATCCGAAATCGGTGTATATCTTTGCAGTAGCTGAATTATAATTACCAGTCCCTAAATGTACATATCTTTTAACACCGTCAAGTTCTCTTCTTACCACGAGTGTCATCTTTGCATGAGTTTTTAATCCAACCAACCCGTAGACAACATGAACCCCGACTTTTTCAAGCTCACGTGCCCAGAAAATATTATTCTCTTCATCAAATCTTGCCTTAAGCTCAACGAGTACCGCAACCTGCTTGCCTGATTCAGCAGCATCTATAAGACATTTAACAACAGGTGAGTTTGGACCCACTCTGTACAAAGTTTGCTTGATTGTTAATACATCAGGGTCGCGTGTTGCTGCTTTGATAAAATCAATTACCGGAGCAAACGAATGATAAGGATGATGTATCAGAATATCTTTCTGACGGATCAGACTGAATATATTATCATCTTCAAATAATTTTGGAACAACAGGGAAGTGAGGTTTCTCTTTAAGATTATGCAGAGGAATATCATATAACTTTATAACATCACTTAAACCTAAAGGACCATCAATTTTGTGAATGTCTTCTTTTGATATCTGAAGATTTTCAATAAGGGTGTTGACCATGTAATCAGACATAGCGCTTTCTACTTCAAGCCGTACAACCGAACCAAAGCGTCTTTGTCTTATATTTTCTTCAATAACTCTTAACAGATCATCAGCTTCGTCTTCCTGAAGTTCTATATCTGTATCACGCGTAATCCTGAAACGGTTGGCTTCCAGTACTTCCATCCCGGGGAACAGAAGCTGCAGATTATGTTTAATCAAATCACCAACCCAGATGAATGTAAAGCACTCATCAATATTCCTTTTAACTTTTTCAGGATGTAAAATTGAATCCACCTGCATTAAACGGGGAAGTATACTCGGAACCTTAACACGCGCGAAATGCTTCTCACCGGTTGGTTTTTTTACCAGGACTGCAAGACTTAAACTCAGGTTTGATATATAAGGAAAAGGACGTCCGGGATCGAACGCAAGAGGCGTAAGTACCGGGAATACTTCTTTCTTGAAATAGGCATTCAGCATCGAAAGTTCCTCTTCACTAAAATCACTGAAGTCGCTGATGTTAACGCCGTTTTCCTTTAACCCGGGCATAATAGTATTCTGCCAGAGCTCAAGTACAATTCTTAACATCGGCTGAATTTCTTTTTCAATGAGCTGAAGCTGCTCTCTTGGGGTAAGCCCGTCAATTGATGGTTCACTGAACTGTGCAAGTATCTGCTCTTTAATTCCCGCGATTCTGATCATATAGAATTCATCAAGATTTGAGCTGAAGATTGAAATAAATTTTACTTTCTCCAGCAAAGGAAGAGAAGGATCCAATGCTTCCTCTAACACACGTCTGTTGAATTCCACCCAGCTGAGATCTCTGTTGAAGAAATTAGCCGGGTTATTATATTTTTTATATATCTCTTTATGAGCCATAAGGCGCCTGTATATGTTACTTACTTTTTTCCGTTTTCCTGGCTGAACTATATTTGCTCAGGTCATAGTTGATCAGAGTGGCTGGAATATCAAGCCTTCTGATAGCAACATTTGCCTTTAGGAAAAAATCCTCAGCCAGTGTATCATGATAATCGGAAAAAATTACAATTTCTTTTATCTGTGCACCTATAAGTGCTTTTGCACAATTTGTGCAGGGCATATTAGTTACATATGCTGTTGCTCCTGCGGTGCTTACCCCATGAGTTGAACACTGTAAAATCGCATTCATTTCAGCGTGAATTGTACGTACACAATGATTATCTACGATCAGACAGCCTTCATCTTCACAATGAGCATCGCCTGGAATAGAACCATTATATCCTGTAGAAAGAATCTGCTTATCTCTTACCAGCACACAGCCGCAATGCATTCTCGGACAAGTGGATCTTTCGGATACCAGCATTGCAAGTTTAAGAAAGTAATTATCCCATGAAGGCCGGTGCGTATGATTATTATTCATTAAAAGAATTCCTGATTATCTTTTCCCAAATATACCTTGCCCCATCGACAAATAAAAGAATGTAATAAATCCTTCTCAAGGTATAAAATAAAATACTCAATTTGAACTCATTATTAAATATACATTGAGCAGCTGCAAAGAAGATTCTTAATTTTATTTGAAATGCACCGGATAATTTTATTAGATTAAGTTCTGATAATTTATCATTATTAAGAGAAGCTATATGAAACACTTTCTCTGTTCACTCATTATCTTTGGAACAATTATGAATAATTTACATTCACAGGATTTTAAGAAAGCATATATCAACGGAATCATCTACACCGTTGATGAAAAACTTCCTTATGCTGAAACAGTTATTACTGAAGGTAATAAGATAGTATTTGTCGGCACTAAAGCAGAAGCTGATAAATATATCGACAATTTAACCACTGTTATTGATCTGAAGGGCCGGCTTATACTGCCGGGCTTTAATGATAACCACGTTCACTTTATTAACGGGGGTGCTCAGCTGCTTGGAATTAATTTAAGAATTGCAAAATCCACTTCGGAATTTAAACAGATATTAAAAGATTATACTGCAAGAAATGAAGGCAGATGGATTACCGGCGGCGACTGGGATCATGAGGCATGGGAAATTAAAGATCTTCCGAAAAAAGAATGGATAGATGATTTCTCAAAAAATACACCGATATTTGTTTCAAGGTTTGACGGTCATATGGCACTCGCAAATTCAGCTGCATTGAAACTTGCGGGTGTTGATAAGAATACTCCGAGTCCCGAAGGAGGACTCATTGTAAAAGATCCTGTCACAGGTGAACCTACCGGTATGCTTAAAGATAACGCTATGGATCTCATCTATAGTGTTATTCCGGCAGCCACCGAACAGGAAACTGAGGAATCACTTGTTGCAGCTCTTGATGAGGCTAAGAAAAACGGATTCACATCGGTACAGGATATAACTTATAAAGCTCATCTCAGAACTTATCAGAAGTTCGAACACGCAAATAAACTGACCTGCAGGATTTACACACGACTTCCAATATCCCAGAATGAAATGCTTTCTGATCTTGGCATTGAATACAATTTCGGAAATGAAAAACTTAAACTCGGTTCACTCAAAGCTTTTGCTGATGGATCGCTGGGCTCGAGCACAGCATTGTTTTTTGAACCATATGCTCAGGATACCAGCACAGTCGGACTAGCAATGGATATTGTAACAAACGGTAGTCTGAAAAAATGGTCATTAAACGCCGACAGGCATAAACTTCAGCTTTCAATCCATGCAATTGGTGACAGCGCGAATTCTCTTTTGCTGGATATGTTTGAGGAAATAACAAAGACGAATCCAAAATGGGATAGAAGATTCAGAATTGAACATGCTCAGCATATCAGAACTAGTGACCTCAATCGTTTTGCTGATCTTAATGTTATTGCCTCTGCCCAGCCTTACCATGCAATTGATGATGGTGTCTGGGCTGAGAAGAGGGTAGGTCCTGAAAGAATAAAGGAAACCTACCCATTCCGATCTTTTCTTGATAAGGGAGTTAAACTTTGCTTCGGCAGCGACTGGTCGGTTGCACCTCTTAATGCTTTACTGGGTATCTATGCAGCTGTAACCAGAAGAACTCTTGATGATAAAAATCCTGATGGATGGATCCCCGAACAAATAATCTCAGTAGAAGACGCTATAAAATGCTATACATTAAATAGTGCATATGCCTCCTTTGAAGAGAATATAAAGGGCAGCATTGAACCAGGCAAGCTTGCTGATTTTGTGGTATTAAGTGATAACATTCTCAAAATTGATCCCGTTAAAATTAAAGATGTAAAAGTTGATATGACAATATTCGATGGCGAAGTAATTTATACCCGGTCAGGCACAGATTAAAATATGTGCTGCGTCATATAACTCTAATAGCCCAACGCTTTAGCAGCATTATTGGGATCACTATTCCCAGGCATAAAGAGGCCGTGTGAAAATTACTTAGTGAATCTTTGTGTCTTTGTGACTTTGTGGCAATGCTTTAGAAACCGCATAAAAACAATAGCCACGAAGACACAAAGGCACTAAGAAACACAAAGAAACACAAAGAAACACAATATTCACACAGGCTCTAAATGCCTGGGCTATCCATTTACATAAAATTATCAGGATACGTCGTAGCACAGGCTTTAGCCTGTTGATTGTGATCTGAATCCAGTCTCTGATTTTTAATTTCCTATTAAACCCGATATTCTCTATAATATATTATGGGTAATAGAGGGCTTATTGAGGAATTAAACCGCCTGCTGGATCTTAACGATCTTGAACAGATAAAATGCGGGGTTAGCGGAATAAGGGAAATCTGCGGTTCCGGCCGTACACGCCTGCGGAAAGTGAAACCGCAGTACATTCTAAGAGAACTCGAACAAATTACAGCAGCAAGAACTATCGACAGAACAAAATATTATCTGAAGAGGCTTGTAAAAAGCTTAAGCGAGGAGAAATACACCGGAGTAAATGACCTGAACCTGCACCGCTGGAAAGAATATGATGATCTGCTCACCGACAGCCTTTGGCTCATTGATAAACGAGATAAATCCGGCGCGCATAATGCTGCTTACTGGGGGAATTTCATTCCGCAGATTCCGAACCAGTTCATAAGGCGTTACACAAAAAAGAATGAATGGGTGCTCGATACTTTCCTTGGGAGCGGCACAACATTAATTGAATGTATTCGGCTGAAGAGAAAGGGGATAGGCATTGAACTACAGAATCATATCACCGAACTTGCAAAGCGGAATATTATGAATGATCTAGATCTTCAATCCTCTGAATCTGATCTGCATATAATTACCGGTGACAGTTCATCATTAAACTTCAGTGAAATTCTTCAGAAGAATAATATACCTTCCGTTCAATTTGCATTTCTTCACCCGCCATATTGGGATATCATTAAATTTAGTGATGACAAGCGTGATCTCTCCAATGCATCAGATGTAAAAGAATTTCTTTTCAAGATGGGAAAGATCATTGATAATGTGTATAAAGTTCTTGATCCCCAAAGATATATGGCATTGGTTATTGGAGATAAATATACCGGCGGGGAGCTTGTACCTCTCGGATTTCTTGTTATGCAGGAGGTGCTTAGAAGGAAGTTTAGTTTAATTTCTATTGTAGTTAAGAACTTTGAGCAGACCAGGGGTAAACATGCGCAGAAGGAATTATGGCGATACAGGGCACTTAAAGGTGGTTTTTATGTATTTAAACATGAATATATCTTTTTATTTAAGAAAACCTGAACTTCCCGCTACTGCTGAATGTCTTTTCCATAAGGCTTCTCAAGATAGCGCTTCGCCTGATTGTGTGAATTAGCGTAATCACGAATACCAAGCAGCTCATTATAATATTTTATTGCGGCATCCCTGTTCGCATTTTGATCATTCAGCATTCCCAGATAAAGAATTGAATTAACTAAAAATCCTGATTCCTCCTCCTTATCTATCCTCTTTGAGATGTCCGCGCATTCTTTAAAATAAACCAGAGCGGAATCAATTTCACCATTCAGCTTTTTATTAACACCTAAATAATAAGCGGCTTCCCGCCTTATAAAATCAGAATACCCAGTATGTTTTTTATTACTTCTGGTAAATATATCAGAAAAAATGGAACTGGCTGTGAAATAATCACCCTTCTTTACGTTTATGCGCCCCAGATATCTTTTAAATAAAGGATTGTCCGGAAACTCCTGAGTAAGCTGCTTTGCGTATATTTCTGCTCTGGTGAAATTCTCTTCAAACTGATAATAAAGAGTCATCAGAAAATATTTTGATTCTACCCTGGCATATTTACCATTTTCAGCAACAAATTCAAGTTCCTTTAAGCCGCGGGTTTTATCTCCTTTGGGGAAGAAGACCATCAGAGGTTTAATAAAGGGAAACTTATCGGGAATAACAGATGCATAATAATCATATATTCCGAATCCAAGTTTTATATCAACATTCCCGGGATCAATTTTATACGCAGTGTTTACAAGAGGCATTGCTTCGCGTCCGTCATCTGCAGCCTTTATCCAGCTTTCCCTGAATGCTCTTAATCTTCCTCTGAACCCGATAGCCCCGCCCTTAAAGAATAAAGCATCAACATTATTGGGATTCTTTTCAAGCAGATCATCGCATTGGTAAATAACATCTTCCAGCTTAGCAAAAAAGATATCATCGTAGCTCTCATTGTCAAGATCAAGAAGAATTTTCCACCAGTCAATCATAGCAAGGAAAAACCTTCCGGCGGGATGATCAGGATAGTCAGCAAGTACTTCCCTGAAAGTTTTTTCCGCTTCCGGAAAGTTAATGTTATAGATATGATTAATTCCCTTAAATATTGTGGAATCGAAATCAGCCTTTTGGGCAGAGATTAGTATTGGGAATATAAAAAAGAGTATTAGCAGTTTTTTCAATGAAACTCCAAAAAAAACCCGGTTAAATATAAACCGGGTTTTTATTTAATAAAAGGATTCACGTCATCTTTTTAAGATTTTAAGATCAGCCACCGGTTGTAATTTATAGGTAAACTCCACTGTACTGAAATTTGTTCCTGAGATCTCAGTGACCCATATCTTAACGTAAATATTATCCTGTGTTTTAATAAGATAAACATTTTCATCTGCAATGGTTATTGTGGATGAAGTCGGTTCAGTTAGATCATCATAAGCTTCGACCGCCATGTTATAAGCATCTCCGCCCTGGCCTAGTAAAGCGAACTGGGTTACCCTTGCAGGACTAATTGGATTGGTTGGAACAGCACCCGGTGAATAGAAAGATAACTGTCCGTTTTCTTCACGTACATGAATATCAATGACATTACCATTCGTTGAGGAGTATGGGTATTGTGTTCCGAGTCCGGTTGCAGCGTCAAATCCAAAAGCGCTCTGTGTTTCTGTTGATGTACTGAATTCATCAATTGTACCTGTCCCGGAATAAACGCCGGAATAAACTACCGATTGAGCCGCTTCACTAAGTTCATTATCGGTATTAACGGAATAAACAAGTGTTTTAAATAATCTTCCTCTGACCAGATCAGTAACATTATAAAGATCTGCTGCTGATTTATCAACAAAAGCGGAGTCGAATCTTCCAAGACCGTTGCCGTTGATATTGACACTGTCCGTAATTACTACATACCCTCTGAAATCAGCTGAACTTTCATCTGGCGATGAATTCCATGTTACTGTAGCATATCCGCCTCCGCCAAGAACAGCGTCAAGCGTTACTTTTACGTTTGTTGGTGATTCAACATCACTCACTGGAAGCGGATCCACGGTATCCTCATCGCAGCCATTGAAATAAAACAATGAAGTAAGAGCAATCATTAAAATTATGGTTAGCTTAGTTTTAAACATAGTATCTCTCCTTTATATTATATCATTATTATATAATGAATGATAATAGTAAAGAAGTCAATATTTCTGAACCTTGATTTTATGGAGATAATCTATTCGTTGAAGAAAGGAGACCGGGCAGACCCAATTTAAGGACTGAAAGCCTACACTCTTTCGTAGAGCCAAGGCTTGCCTTGGCTGGGTTGCACATAATGTAAATGAACATAAATGTAATCCGAAGTCGATATCTTTAATTTCTACTTCGATATTCTTATTTCCAATATTTCTATTGTGAGACCCAGTCCTGCCTGCCGGCAGGCAGGCGCGGCAAGCCGCGCCTCTACGGCATTGTATTACATTCTCACAATTTAAACATCTCTTTCCCTGAAAGGGTCGGATATTGAAGCCGTGCTGATATACTAAAAGAGTATTTTTTCCTGTAAATATCTTAACACCTGATCGATACTTACACGAACCTGTTCCATTGTATCACGCTCACGGATAGTTACTGTCTGATCCTCAAGTGTCTGTGTATCAACGGTAATCGCAAAGGGGGTTCCTGCTTCATCCATTCTTCTGTATCTTCTGCCAACTGCTCCCTTATCATCATAAAATACTCTTAAGTAAGGACGAAGATTTGCTTCTATCTTTCTTGCTATCTCCGGCATACCATCTTTATTTACCAAAGGAAGTATAGCAGCTTTTATCGGAGCAAGTTTGGGGTTGAATCTTAATACTGATCTTAATTCACCTTTGACTTCTTCCTCGTAATACGCATCAATCAGGAAAGCCATGAACGATCTGCTGGCTCCTGCTGAAGTTTCAATGATATATGGAACAAACTTTTCCTTTGATTCCTCATCAAAGTACTTCAGTGATTTGCCTGAAAATTCCTGGTGCCTGCTTAAATCAAAATCGGTCCGGTTATGAATACCTTCAATTTCTCCCCAGCCAAATGGGAATAAATATTCAATATCTGTTGCTTCTTTAGCGTAATGAGCAAGTTTATCCGCAGGGTGATCATGGTATCTTAATTTGTCGGGAGTCATTCCAAGTGATTTATACCATTCGAGCCGTATACCTTTCCAATAGTCGTACCATTGCTTGTCATCTGAGGGCTTTACAAAGAACTGCATCTCCATCTGTTCAAATTCACGGGTCCTGAAAAGGAAATATTTTGTATTGATCTCATTACGGAATGCTTTACCAATCTGCGCAATACCGAAAGGCAGCTTCTGCCGGCTGGAGCCCTGTACATTCAGGAAGTTAACAAAAATACCCTGAGCAGTTTCGGGACGAAGAAACACTACTGCACTGCTGTCCTCTAAAGGACCAATAAATGTCTTAAACATTAAATTGAACTGACGTGCTGATGTAAAAGTACCAGCGTTACCGCACTGTGGGCAATTTAAATAACCCAATAAAGCCGGAGATGCTTCTTTATCCTCGATCAAAGAGTCAAATATATTTGCAATATTTTCATGATCACCCATTTGTATATTATATTTCTCCATTATACCGGGTACACTGCCTGAATCAATTAGAGCCTTTATTGCTTTTTCTTTCTTTTTATCTGCAATATTTTCCGCGAGTGTATCTAAACGAAACCGTGCCTTGCATTGCTTACAGTCAATCATAGGATCGGTAAAGTTCTCTACATGTCCTGATGCCTCCCATACCCTGGGATGCATAAGTATTGACGCATCAACACCCTCAACATCTTCCCGGTAGGTCATGAACTTCCACCATTCTTCCTTCAGATTTCTGAGGAGTTCTACCCCTAATGGACCATAATCCCAGCAGCCGTTTAAGCCGCCATAAATTTCGCTGGATTGAAATACAAATCCTCTTCTTTTTGCCAGGGATACAATTTTCTCTAAGAGATCATTCTTGGTTTTATTTTGCTTATCGATGGTACAATCCTCCAAAATTAAATTGGCGTAAATATACTAAAAAAATCATATTTCCTGAATTCATGACGTATATCATAAAGTTGATCAAATATTTTTTAATAAGTTAGATAATTGAAAAAAAATCATTTATATTATTCAAGCTAATATTCAAGAGGGAGGCCTTATGTTTAAATTCCGGGCACTTATGTTCGCACTTTTCAGTATAATTATTTTATTTTCTTTTACTGGTTGTGAAAAGAAGAATGAAACCGTACCTGAAAAAAACCAGGATGTTACAGAAGCAGAAACAACAAAGGTTCAGGAACCCGAAGAACCTGAAACAGTTATTCCCGATGTTAAGGGAACTTGGTCCGGTAAGTTGTATAACAGGGTTGCAACATTAAATGTTACCGAACAGGATAGCGTTTCCTTTAAAGGGAATCTTACAGTATTCTTCCGCGAAAATATTAATCAGACTGTTACCGGGAAAATTGATCCTTCAACATTAAAAGTTACCATGAAAGATCAGGTACATAACAGAGCAATGGGTACTTATTCGGGAAAAATCTCGGAAGATTCAAAAACACTTTCCGGAACATTTACTATGAATTCTGATAAATCAACACATAGTTTTAATTTTAGTAAAAAATAAGAGGAGCAGCAATGAGAAAAATTTTATTATTATTACTCGTGATGTCAGTTGGACTGTTTATTTCCTCCTGCGAGGATACAGGAACTGATCCTGAACCAGTAGAAAAAGGTTCAATCGTACTTAGTTCCAGTCCTTCCGGAGCACAGATCTGGTTAACTTATCCAAACAGCACAACACCACAGAATAAAGGTAATACGCCTGATTCTGTTGTGAGTCTTGACGCGGGTGATTATACAATTACTTTAAAATTGGATGGTTATAGGGATACTACCTGGACAGTCACACTCCTTGCCGGACAGGTATATACTAAAACTGTCACTTTAAACTCAAGTTTAATTGTTACTCCACATGGACCTGTAAGATTATGGGAAACTACCGGTACTGGTGCATCACAACCCAGCGGACTTGATTTTTCAACCGGCACAGCGGTTTCTTCTAGCGCAGCTGCAGCTGATATTATGTACCAAACAAATTCTTCTTTTACAGTTGATCACTTAACAGCTTCCGGAACAAAGAATGTATTTTTTAAGAACGGAAATGCTACAAACCTTAATGATGCCTTAGATTCACCCACAAAAGATAATACCTGGAGTGATGATATGTCTGCATCGGAAAATAATTACTTCTTTGTTTTAGACAATGAGAATCATTATGTGAAGCTGAAAATTGTAAACAGAAGTTCACTTATTGAAACCCCTGCGTGGGTTGATGTAGAATACTTATATAATGAAACAGCTAACGATAAAAGATTTTAATAAAATTTGTTTTTTGATTGTTAAGTCCCGGTTTTGCCGGGACTTTTTTTTGTACCGGATGGAATAAAATTTCTTATATTAAATAAATCCTCACCTTCTCATTTCATCATAAGTACTGATATTAGCTATGCAGGAACAGTATCACAAATGGAATTCCTTATATCTATCCAGAGATTTTGAGATGCTGGTATTTGGGCATAAGGGATTTCCGGTCATATTGATTCCTCCCGGAAAAGGCCGTTATTTTGACGCTAAAGACCAGGGCATAATAGATTCAGTTTCTTCACTCCTGAATTCCGGATATATAAAAATTTACTGCCCTGATACTATAGATCATCAGAGTTTTCTTAACTCTGGAATAAATCCTTTTAATAGAATCAAGACTCATAATGCATATGAGAGTGTTTTACTTTTTGATGTTCTGGCATTTGCCAGATATGAGACAGGCATAAATAAAGTTGCGATGGCCGGTATGGGTTTAGGTGCATACCATTGTTTAAATACTGCCTTCCGAAATCCTGAGCGGGTAAGCTATATTCTCAGTATGGGTGGTTTTTTTGATATAAAGCGTTTTCTCGACGGCTTTTATGATGATAATGTATACTTCAATAATCCGGTAGATTATTTGCCGGGACTTAATGATCCATGGTACCTTAACAGAATAAAACAAATGAGCATCAAATTAGATACAGGGGAATGGGATCATAATCTTCAGGAGAATTATCATTTCTCGGAGATACTTTCAGCTAAAAGCATTGAGCATAACCTTAATATCAGGCAAAATACCGGGCATGACTGGCACTGGTGGAGAGAGATGTTTGCTGAATATATGTATTACAACTTTGGTTAATGTGAAATAATGCTTTAACAGAGAATTGTCGCTATAATAAATTCTGAGTTCCTCAATTATGTACCTGCTGAGTCCAGCAATTCTTTGATCTTCTTATGATTCTCAGACAATCTGCCATATTTTTTCTCCGCTGCTCCGAGTAATATATTGCTTTGAGAGATGTAGCTGGAAAGCAGATCATTATTATTTATTATACTTAGATGCCTTTTAATGGTTTCAATATCCCCCCGGTCAATGGGACCTGATAATGCGTGTGCCGCTCCGCTGATCTTAATGTTTTTAAGAGTTGATGTTATAATAGGCTCCAGCATGTTATAGATATTTATGTCATCACTGAATATTTCCGATGCTGCAAAAATATTCCCTGTCAGAAAGTTACATGCAAAAACACCTGCTAAATGATATGCTGTCTTCTGTTCTCTGTTCAGGCGGAAAGGTCTTAAGATTAATTTACAGGCAAGATCATATAACAGTTTGTAAGTAACATCATCATCAGTTTCAATTGATGCATAACATCCCGCAACATCAACTATCTCTTTTGAAGGGAAGGTCTGCATAATATGAAACGAAGCAGTTGAAGCGCCTTTAATAAACACCGGCTCAAGCAGGGAACTGTCCAGCGCACCGGAACAGTGTACTACTACTTTATTATTCCATATTAAATCAAGCTCAGCTAATTGATAAGCAATACTTTGTATATCACTATCAGGCACTGTAATAAATATAATATTAACTTCTTCAGGAATGTCGCTGAGCTTATCTGAATTCAGCACACCTCCCGCAAACTTCGCAAGACCGGCTGCTGATTTAATATTCCTGCTGATGATACATTGAATATTAATCTCGGCATCCTTTAATGCATTTGTAAAACTATGAGCAAATTTTCCCGCACCAATAATCGCCACTCTATTCATATATTACCGCAGATAAATAACCCACCACTTCTCTTTCATCTCCTGTAATGTCCCCCGAATCACAGCGGCTGAGTATCTTTACTTTATTCTTGTTTTTCATTTCCGCCAGTTTTAGGAGTGTAATAATTCCTCCGCCTCCGCATGCTTCGCACTTACGTGTTTCAAATTCTTTCTGCAGCGATTCATAGTCCAGGGTTTTAATCCTTTGTTCTACAATTGAATCAAGCTGATCTGCTTCAGCTTTTGTATGAAAGTGCGAAAGATCTGTGCTTACTATAATTAAAGTACCATCATCAATAAGCGGATTCAAAATTTCAGCCAGACGGTAAACATTCCCGGCACGCTGGTCGCCGATCACAAGAGGAACTATACTGAAATTTTTCATTGTAACCTGCAAAAAAGGAATCTGCACTTCGATTGCATGCTCATTGCGGTGCCCCTGAACACTTTCAAAAACTATATCTTTTTGATCCAGTAATTTCTTTCTGAATTCAGTATCCACGGGAACTTCACCAATAGGAGTCTTATATGCTTCACCGCTGAAGACTGAAACTCCCTTGAAATATTCACGGTGACTTGGTGATAGAATAATCACTCTCGGATAATTTCTATTGCGAAGCAAATTATATGCACGTGCAGCAGTTTTACCGGAATAAATGTATCCTGCATGAGGCGAGATAAGTCCAAATATTTTATCAGGTCTGAAATCCGATCTTGTGTACTCAAGCAGATTTGTTACCTCATCTTCTAATTCATATACATCAGAGGGATAGAACATCCCTGCTACAGCCGGCAGTCTTATGGTATTCATATTATCTCCTCAATTCATCTTCAGAAAAAATTGTTGCTGTAAATAAGCACATGTTAAGCTGTTTTTCCTCCCAATAATCCTTATATAAACCGGCCTTTTCACACAATGCCGATAAAAATCCATTTCTATCAAGATGGTGTTCAATTGGAACCTGCGGAAGCAGTAATGCCCGCCTTCCGTAATCTTCAAGAATGAGTCCGTGTTTGCCTATCTCAATATCTTCATACTTATTCATTTTCTCAGGAGGTGAGAGGACCGATATTTCTATAGAAATATCATTCATTTCTTCCTCCTCAACCGGGAGGAAACGTGAATCACGAAATGCAGCGTACGCGGCAGCCTGGCGGATTGTCTCAAAAAGTTCGTTCTGAGCTTCTATAAATCCAACACAACCTCTTAACTGGTGGTGCTTTCTTAAAGTAACGAATGCTCCGGCAGGGACCTGCAGTACAGGATATTTTTCATAATCCGGTTCTGTAAAGGATGTATTTCTGAAATTGCTGTTTATTGATTGTCTGGCACACTCAAGAAGTATCTGTTTTTCTTCCTGTGAGATGTTCATAGTGCCTCCGGTTTCTACTTAATCAGCTGATTCTAAATACCAGCAGCTGCTGCCTTTCCTTCAGCAGAAAAAGCAGGTCATCTTTAATAAAGAAAGAATCGGGTACTACAGCTTTTGTAATATGATTCAAAACTTCTTTCATGACCAGCTTACGGTTATTTATATCTAAAACATAAAAAGAATTGGTAAGAAATCCAGTATCCTTTTTATGGTAGTTCATCAATAGTAAATCACCAAATCTGATGTACTCAATATTCCCGGTTACATTTTCATCAACATAATTCTGAATAAAGTTATATGAAACAGGATCAAAAGAGTCAGATGAAAGAGTTTCAGGAAAATAATAATTTTTATAATGATCTGCACTATAAAGATTCTCACGCATACTGTTTATCTGAACCGGATCTGTCCCAAGCTCCTCTATCATTTCTCCTGTCATTATGTCCAGCGTATAAAAATCTCTTGATTCGAACCGCTGTTTAAAGGTATATACCTTATCATCTTTTACAAATAGAAAATTATAATAGTCATTCCTCCAGAGTACTTTCTGCTGATCAATACTGAAGGCTATGATCTCTTTATGTCCTGGCATATCCGGCTTCTGGAATTTATGAAAGAATATGATCTCTTTATAAACAGATTCTATTCCGATCCAGAATTTTTCTTCCAGCTGCAGATCCAAAAAAAGTTTCTTGCCTGTGAGTGCATTAAAGCACGAGAAAAAAACTTCCTTCAGTTGAGTATCGCGGTCCTCTATAATTAATCTGTTCCCGTCAGATAAAAGCAGCCGCCAGATCTGCCGCCTGGTTTTATAGGAGTAGAGTTTCTTTAGTTTCATTCTCTGAGGAATTTAGTTATTTTTCAAAATATAATTCTTGCTAGTTAATTAAACTTACAACATTCAGAAAGAAACTGCTATGTTATCCTTAATAATTATCGCGGCATTGATAATTTTCATTTTAGGCTACAGGTTTTATGGTAGATTTCTTGAAAAGAGATATGAAGTTAACGATAGTTGTCCTACCCCCAGTCATTCAGAATATGATGGTGTTGACAGAGTACCTGCAAAAAAGCCCGTTCTTTTAGGGCATCATTTTTCATCAATTGCAGGAGCAGGACCTATTGTGGGACCAATAATAGCTGCTGCAGCATTCGGATGGGTGCCCGCGTTGTTCTGGGTAGTATTAGGATCTTTATTTGTAGGCGGTGTGCATGATTTTTCCGCACTCATAGCTTCCATAAGGCATAAGGCAAGATCAATCGCGCAGATGGCAAAAGAGTACATGACACCCCGGTCATATAAACTGTTTCTCCTGTTTATTTTGCTCACACTTGTATACGTTCTAATAGTCTTTATGGACCTTACTGCCGCAACCTTTGTAAATGACGGAGGTGTTGCAACATCAGCATCAATGTTTATGGTTTGGGCTGTATTATTCGGAATTCTTGTATACAGGTTAAATGTTTCTGTTCTGACCGGGAGTTTAATATTTGTTCCTCTCGTTTTCTTAAGTGCATGGGGCGGGGAATATTTCCCGATGAATGTATCGCAGCTTCCAATAATCGGCACTGTAAATCCACTTCAGTTCTGGAGTGTTATACTTTTAATTTATTGCCTTATTGCCTCTGTTACTCCGGTGTGGATACTTTTACAGCCGCGCGATTATTTGTCATCATATTTATTATATGCTTCTGTGATCTCAGGATTCTTTGGAATTCTCCTTGGCGGATTTGCAGCTGAATATCCTGCATTTAAAACGTGGAATGCACCTCAGATAGGAGCACTATTCCCAATATTATTTATAACTGTTGCATGCGGTGCCTGCTCAGGCTTCCATTCAGTAGTTGCTTCGGGTACAACATCTAAACAGCTTGATAAAGAATCTGATGCAAAAACAATTGGCTATGGTGCCATGCTTATTGAAGGATTTGTTGCAGTTATGTCTATTATCTGCGTAGCGATTATTCCATTAAATGATTCGCTTATTAATCAACCCCCATTGATTATCTACGGGACTGCTATCGGTAAATTTTTATCCACTTTCGGTATACCTGCAAAAATAGGATATTCATTTGGATTACTGGCCCTTTCAACTTTCATTCTTACTACACTGGATACAGTTACCCGTCTGGGCAGATATATTTTCGAAGAGTTTTTTGATCTGAAGGGTTCCGACAAAAGATTTTTCTCAACACTGGCTGTACTTGCACTCCCGCTGTTATTCACTTTTATTCAGCTGCACGACAAAACCGGTGCGCCTATCCCTGTATGGAAAGCTATCTGGCCGGTATTCGGAGCAACAAATCAGCTGCTTGCAGGATTATCTCTTTTAGTTATTTTTGTATGGCTGCGTAAGACGAATAAAAGAGCGGGATTCGTACTTCTGCCTATGCTCTTTATGATAATTATGACTACCTGGGCACTTGTGCTGCTGCTTTTTGAATACGGATTCAGCGCTATTGGAGTAATTGCTTTCATCCTGCTCATATTAGCCATCCTGCTGATCATAGAGGCAGCAAAGATTGTGATTTCAACTGCGTCTGATAACAGTTTAATAAACAGGTTAACTCTAAGGACAGTAAAAACAAAAGGTTCTTAATGATAAGATTTCAACTTCTTCTTATAGTTTTAGTCAGTGCCCGTATAGCCGCACAAAATCCTGTGATAGAAAAGATTGAACCGCCGAACTGGTGGTCTGGTATGAAACACAACAAAATTCAGGTAATGGTATATGGAAAAGATCTGAAAAGTTCATCAGCGGAATTCGATTCAGATAAAATAAAAGTATTGAAAGTAAATGAAGTTGAAAATTCATCATACTTGTTTATTGACGTTGAGATTTCTAACGATGCCCCGGCTGGTGATTATACTTTGACCCTGAGCGCTGATGGAAAAAAATCTTCTCATAAATTTCCGGTATTAGTCCGGCAGGGCTCTGAAGGAAGCTTCAGGGGATTTAATCCAAAAGATATTATTTACCTTATCACTCCCGACAGATTTGTTAATGCCGATACAACAAATGATTTTGCTGCTGATATGAACGATCGCTTCCCGGCAGATTCACATATTGGAAGACATGGCGGCGATTTGCAGGGGATCATTAACAAACTGAGTTATATGAAAGAACTTGGAGTTACCGCTGTGTGGATTACACCGGTGGTTGAGAATAATACACGTGTCAGTTATCATGGCTATGCTGCTACTGATCTTTATAAAGTTGATAAGAGATTTGGTTCAAATGAACTGTATAAGAAGTTCGTAGATGAAGCTCACAAATTAGGATTAAAAGTAATTTACGATCACGTGAACAATCATATCGGAATTACACACCCCTGGATAAATAATCTGCCGATGAAAGACTGGATTAACGGTACAGTTAAAGAACATCATACGACTCCTCATTTCAATGTAGCTATAAAAGATCCGAATGGTGATCAGACACTGACAAGATATTCTCAGACAGGATGGTTCGTAAATGAAATGCCCGACCTTAATCAGAGAAATCCTTTCCTGGCCCGGTATTTAATTCAGAACACTATCTGGTGGATTGAAATGACAGGATTAGATGGCATAAGGGAAGATACTTATCCTTATCCCGATCAGGAATATCTCTCCACCTGGGCTGCTGAAATATTTAAGGAATATCCTGATTTTAATATTGTAGGCGAAGTATGGATAGGTGATCCATTGATCTTATCATGCTTTCAAAAAGATAGTCCTCTCAGTAAAATAAAAACCAACCTGCCATCTGTAACAGATTTTGCCTTAAGAGATGCAGTTGAAAAAGCTTTCGCGCCTAAAGGAAGCCTTTCAGAGATATATGAAACAATCAGCAGGGATGCCGGTTATTCAAATCCCAATTACCTGGTTACATTCCTTGATAATCATGACATAACAAGGATCATGTTTATCACTGATGGTAATTTGAACAAATATAAAATGGCTGTTACGCTGCTTCTTACTACAAGAGGAATTCCTCAGATCTATTATGGCACTGAGGTAGGACTTAAGGGAGGTCCTGACCATGGAAGCATCCGCGCTGATTTCCCGGGAGGATTTCCAAACTCCGGCCATGATGCATTCACTTCTGAAGGACGCACAGATATAGAGAATGAAGCATACAATTTTGTTAAAAAAATGATCAGTATCAGAAAAGACAATCCTGAATTAAGTGAAGGTAAGTTAACTCATTACCCGGTAATGAAAGAGATCTATTGCTATTTCAGGGAATTGGGCAGCGAACATTCATTTGTGCTGTTAAATAACAATAAACAAAAAGAAAGTATTAACCTTTCGCTTCTCAGTCATAAACTGCCTGAAGGAACCCGCCTAAAAAATCTCTTTACAGGTGAAGAGAAGATAGTTACTAAGGATTTCTCGCTGGAACTTGAGCCTGAATCGGCAGTCATTTATAAACTCAGCAGGTAATAAAATGGATTATAATATTAAACAAACATTTATTCAGAAATGGAATCAGTATTTCCCCAATACTGAACTGCCGATTGTCTTCTTTTATACAGATGATTTAAATGAAGAGATTAATTATTCACCCTCATCATTCCGCTGCATAATTGATGAGCTATCAAGAGTACGTTCAGGAGAAACTGTGGTATTTGATGCGAAGACACCTATGTGTGCCGGCGGAAAAAGATATATGGGATTTTCACAAACACTGCGTCCAAACTTTAATTACTTTCTTTCCTGCGGTATACCCGGAAAACTTGAAGGGGAGAGATATAAAAAGACTCCTGAAATAGTTGAAGAAGTAATGAAGGATCAGCCGCCGTATACGGCTCCGGGTAAATATATTATCTTCAAGCGCTGGGATAACCTAAATGTAAACGACAATCCATCAGTAGTTATTTTCTTCGCTGCTCCTGATGTACTCTCAGGATTATTTACTTTAGCCAATTTTGATGAGATTGATAGAAATGCGGTAATAAGCCCTTTTGCTTCAGCATGTTCAAATCTGGTATATTTTCCTTCTATTGAAGCTGCTTCAAATACTCCCAAAGCAATTCTTGGAATGTTTGATGCCTCTGCGCGGCCATATGTAACTTCCTCTGAACTAACCTTTGCAGTACCATTATCCAAATTTGTAAGGATGATAAATAATATGGATGAAAGCTTCCTGATTACGAATACCTGGAAAACCATTCGTAACAGAATAACAATAGAATCTAAGACCTCTAAGGTTTAAAATAGCTTCAGACCTCCAAGGTTTAGGAAAACCCTGGAGGTCTTTCCTAAAGGCTTTAGAAGGTCTAAAATCTTAAATCACAAGCACAAATAAAAGTTAAATTCCAAATCCCAAGCACCATATGTTTAATTCCAAATCACAAGCACCAAATCACAAATTCGCCGCGTCGAATGCCTTACGGCACAAATTCCAATAATTAAATTCAAAACAAAAGCATCCAGAAACTCCATGTTTCATGTGTTATTAAATATTGGAATTTGAGATTTATTTGTTATTTGTGATTTGAAATTTGGAATTTCGCTTAACTCTAAATCTTCTAAATTCTGAAACTTTTCAATATCCCATCCGTCTATTTAACGGCGGAAAAGGAAACTACTATCTCTAAAATATACAAGGTGTCCGTTATGCTGAGAACTAAATCTCTTCTTGTTGCACTTCTGTCTTTATCTTTAATTTCACTTGAACTGATATGGACGCGCATTTTCTCTGCGGAATTCTTTTATACCTTTGCGTTCCTTATACTCTCACTTGCCATACTTGGATTAGGACTAGGCGCACTTGCGCTAAGACTATTTAAATTCCTGAATAATGATAAGCTGCTGCCTTATTTATTGCTTATAACAGGACTGATGATCATTGCGGGTCCTCCCCTGGTATTTGCTGTTAAACTGGATTTCTCTCTTCTGCTCTCAGAATCAGGCATGGTATTAAGGCTCCTTGGTGTCATAATACTGCTCAGCTCTTCATTTTTCTTCGGCGGCATTGCGCTCTCTAAGTTATTTAAAGATTCGCACCAGCAAATGCCTAAACTGTATATGGCTGATCTGGTTGGAGCTGCAGCCGGAGTGTTATTAGCTGTGCTGTTTATGAACTGGACAGGCACACCGGTAACTTCATTCTTAAGCGCCTTGCCGGTTTTAATTGCTGCTGTTATCACATCAAAGAAATGGATTAAACTTGCTCCTGTCACTTTGATTATAGCAGCAATTGTGATGAGCTTTTACTCAGAATCAATTCTTGAAAATAAACGAGAGGAAAGAGCTCCTGTTATTTATAAACACTGGGATGCAATGTCTAAGATAAAGGTTTACGAATTCGGACCTGATAGCAGGGGAATTAATATAGATAATGCTGCCAATGCTCCCGTTGAGAAATTCGACGGCAACTTCAACAGACCCGATTCACTTCGCCTTCAGTTTGCAATTGATGTATCTTACCTTGTTAAACAATTTGATAACTGTACATTTCTTTCTTTGGGTTCAGGCGGAGGTCAGGATGTTCTTCAGGCTCTGCAGGAAGGTGCGAAGGAAGTTCATGCTGTTGAGGTCAATCCTCATATAAATTATCTCATGGAAGAAGGAATGCTCTATGATTACTCCGGTAAAATATTTAAAGATCCGAGAGTAAAAGTTGTTACTGAAGACGGCAGAGCATACGTAAGACAGTTCACAAACAAATTTGATATTATTTATTCCCTCAGCTCAAACTCATTTGCAGCGCTTGCATCAGGAGCTTTTGCGCTTGCTGAAAATTATCTTTTTACAAAAGAAGCATTCCGCGATTACTGGAATTCACTTACAGAACGCGGATTCATCATGATGGAGCATCAGTTCTACGTTCCAAGATTAACCAGTGAACTTATTGAAGCACTGAATGAGATGGGTGTTAAAGATGTTAATTCACACTTTGCTGTTTATAATATTCCTAAGATGAGACGAAAGATTCTGTTTGTATCGAAGCAGCCCTTAACACCGGAAATAATGGCGAACGCTTTTGGCGAGGAAGATCCACGGGCAGTGAATTTCAAATACCTGCTGTATCCTGCTGCTGATTCTATAAAGAATAATCCGGTAAACCAGATCGTTACAAAAGGATGGAAGCAGGTTTATGCAAATTCGCCTGTGGATGTTTCGCCATGTGATGATGACCGTCCCTTTACAGCCCAGCTTGGTATGTGGAAAAATTTCCAGCCTGCAAAGCTTGATAAGATCACTCCATTTGAGTTTACGGGATTTCCATTATCCAAATTAATTATTTCTGTCATTATTGCTATTGTCATTCTTATAATTATTCCGTTGAACCTTCTGCCTTTCTTATTTAAAGGAGAGAAACTGAAAGCAGTTCCGTGGCTGTATTTCTTTACAATCGGAATGGCATTCATGATTGTTGAAGTTATTCTTATGCAGAAGTATACTTTCTTTATTGGTCCCTCTGTATACAGCTTAATTACTATTCTGCTAACGCTTCTGCTCTTCTCCGGTATCGGCAGCAGGTTCGCTGAGAAGGTGGAAAACCGAAAAGTATTTATAGGGATCTTTATCTGGCTTATGCTTGATATATTTATTTTCAGATATGTAATAGATAGTCTTGGCGGAGCTCAATTATTACTACGAATGTTGATTACTGCCGTACTGATTGCACCTTTGGGATTCCTGATGGGCATGCCTTTCCCGAAAGGTACATTGAAGGTAGGACCATTGGTTGACTGGGCATTTGCTGTGAACGGTGCTGCATCAGTACTTGGCTCAACAGTAATAATTCTTATTGCAATATCACTCGGATTTACTGCAGCACTGCTTCTTGGTGCTGTATTATACCTTGCAGCATTTGGATTAATATCTTACTCCAAAGCCTGGTAATAAGCTGGCGAATTTGTGGGAACACGCCTCAGCAAGGATGTGATTGACGTGTATTTGTTGGGAACACGCCATAACAAGGATGTGATTGACATGTATTTGTGGGAACACGCCATAACAAGGATGTGATTTGCGTGTATTTGTGGGAACACGCCATAACAAGGATGTGATTTGCGTGTACGGGCGTGTTCCCCCATTCGATCAGTAGACACGGGAAGGATTTTGGTAAATAGCTGTTATTCCTGAAAAAAATAATTATCTTCATGATGTAATATCCGGAGATAATATGAAATATAAAGCTGCCTTTCCATCACAATACCTTCAGGGAAAACAATTGCTGCAAGAGCTGCCTGATCTGATGAAATCCTTCGGGAGCAATGGACTCCTGTTCGGTTCATCTTCAATCAAAGAAAAGCTTCTTCCGCGGTTCGCTCCGGAATTACCAGGTCAGTTCAGGTTTGAACTCTTCAACCGCGAATGCTCTCAGACGGAAGTAAAAAGACTATATGATTTCATCAGGCAAAACAACATTGACATCCTTGCAGGTATAGGCGGAGGCAAAGCAATCGATACAGCTAAAATAGCAGCTGACCTTGCCGGTATTCCGGTAATTGTTGTGCCCACAATAGCATCAACAGATGCACCATGCAGCGGATGCGCTGTTACCTATACAACTGATGGTGTTTTTGAATCGGTGCTTTACCAGAAAAGAAATCCTGCTGCGGTTGTTGTTGATATGGATGTTATCGCGGCGGCACCAACGAGATTTCTTATTGCGGGAATGGGTGATGCGCTTGCCACATGGTTTGAAGCCAGGTCGTGTCATCAGACTAAATCAGTTAACGAATGCGGCGGATTGTGCACGCTGACCGGGCTCCATCTCGCCAGACTTTGTTACGATACATTGCTGCAGTATGGAGTGGCTGCAAAAACAGCTAACGAAGAACACGAAGTTACACCCGCGCTTAATTATGTCACTGAAGCAAATATACTTTTAAGCGGGATAGGTTTTGAGAGCGGGGGACTTGCAGCGGCCCACTCGGTACATAACGGACTCACGGCAATCCCTGAAACTCATAATTACTACCACGGTGAAAAAGTTGCCTTCGGTGTACTAACTGGATTATTTCTGACGGATGCTTCACAGCAGGAAATTGAAGAAGTATATGCATTCTGTGAGCTCATTGGACTTCCGACTACATTAGAACAGATCGGTCTTGATCAGACAGATCCGTGCGACCTGCTGAAAGCTGCTGAAAAAGTATGCGCTCCGGGACAGCCAATTCACCATGAAGCAGGAAAAATAACCCCGGAGAAAGTTCTCGGGGCAATGAATCTTGCAGACGCAATGGGCAGAGAAAGAAAACAATCAGACCATAAACCTGAAGGAATTTACTCTTAAACGTTAATCCTTGTACCGCCAGGGTTCCCCCTTTGTGTGAACCCTGAATACTAGAACCTTCGCACCCTGAGGACCTGCGACTGCTTCGTGAAGTCTTTTGAAAGGTACGTGTCCGACTTTCCCGGCTTTACCCATAATTGAGGAATCCACATCTATTCTTATTTCAACATCACCCTCCAGGTAATAATGAAACTCCTCACCGGGATGCCAGTGTCTTTCAAGTCTGCCTCCCGGCGGAAGTTCAACAAGATCCACTCTTACTTCACGGTCAGGTGTAAACTGCCTGTCGAGTTCAGTTTCAAAAAGATTTGTAACTTTCGGCTCCTCTGACAATTGCTCATGTTTAAAAAGACTGTATCCGGAAAAAGAAAAACTTATAAATAACAAAACATACAATAAATTATTCCTCATTTGTTCTCCTTAATATTTCAATAATATTTATCCTGCTATAGCTTAGATTTAATAAATAAATTAAATCAAAATCAAATCAGTTAATTCACATGGATTATTTACATTCCTGAATGAGGAACAATGTTGGAATATGAATGTTAAAAACCTGTTCACTTTAGATATTCTGGATCATATCTAATAAATAATAGATGAGCTATGAAAAAATTATCAATGACCCTTCTATGCTAGGAAAATAAATCAGAGAGGTAAAAAGCATTTTTAAAACCAATACATTACATAAAAGCTACTCCTTAATGATAATTATAGGTTAACTGTTTCTTTTCACCTGTGTTTGTGTCAAGAATCCATAGAGTACCGTTTTTATATGTCCAGTCATTCGATGAATATTTTGAGTAAACAATTAAAAAATCATTTGGCTTCCAACTAAAAGGAACTCCGGAGCTTGCCCCAACTCCTTCCGTTACAAGTTGTCTTAAATTTTTACCCAACGTATCAATACTCCAAATAGTATTATTTGACAAAAAAGCAATCTTTAATCCATTATGTGAATATTTTGGATAGCGATCGTCAAGAGTATTAAGAGTTATTCGGATAGGGTTGTTGCCGGAAGAATCCATTATGAATATTTCCGAACCTTGTACACCATTAAGAAAGCGGATATGAGTAATTTTCCTTCCATCTGAAGACCAACATGGCATTCTGATTTCTCCTTCAGAAGGTTCATAATTTATTCTTTTTTTTGAAGATCCATCTTTTTTCATTGTCCATATAAAATTCAAACCTGTAACGCTCTTGTCATTAGAGTCATACGCAATCATCTGTCCATCAGGGCTCCAGGATGGGAAAAAATTTCTTCCAAATTTCGTGAGCTGGACAATTGTAGTTGTATCAAAAGCATTTCCTGTAAACTTCATCTTAAAGATTTGAGCTCCTGATACAAATGCTATCCATTCTCCATCAGGAGACCATTCCGGTGTTTGTAATGTATGCGGGAGAATTCTTCGTTTTTCAGTACCGTCAACATTTATCAGCCAAAATCCCGTTGAATCACCTTGAAAACGTTGAACAGGATAGCATATATCTGAGTAATCAATTACTCTCAATGGTGTATGGTTAAAACCAATAAACAAACCGCTAGGATGCCATATTGGATTGTAATATGGAGGTGCTGGAACTCTTAATGGATCAATTCCACCACATGGGGAGCTATTGACCGGTTCATTACATCTAGACAATAAAAAACATAATACAATATAAAAACTCACGAATAAAAAAATTTTTTTTAAAAAAAGAATAGCCCGCATGCTTCAGACCTAAAGAAAATAATTAGTTCGTATAAAATATCTCAGAAGGGCCAAAATAAAACATAACCAAATTCTTTAATAGAAAAACCCTGTAACATATTCAATTTTTAAATTTCCAGGAATTTGTAAATAAATAACAAAAATAATATTATTAGCCAATAGGGGAATGCCCTAATTATATAGGGGACGAATTGCCTCATAATTAATCTAACCCTGGAGAGATAAAAAAGCATTCGTTGCGTCAAAAGTAAACCTAACCCAGTAGGACGAGAAAATACAGAGTATTTCAGGATTCCAGGAGCCGGTGGTTTACATTTAAGTCGTTGACTCATAATATACC